>Ga0164318_10000520_pt1 | contig 29872 bp, 25 predicted proteins | sample GuaBasSedimGuay9_FD_113734 | JGI IMG/M metagenome (GOLD analysis project Ga0164318, IMG submission 113734) | Subseafloor sediment microbial communities from Guaymas Basin, Gulf of California, Mexico - Guay9, Core 4571-4, 0-3 cm | ecosystem: Environmental > Aquatic > Marine > Hydrothermal vents...
GGGGATAGAAAAAAGAAAGGATAGTCGTCGACGTGAAGGTTGTAACGATTCGCCAAGTATTTGGACTGTGAATCTTTGTCAGTCCAATACCTTTTGTTATGTGACAGAACAGATAGATTTGTGGTTGCCTGAAAACAAACGTTCTGGACAGATGAACGATAGAGTGGTGATTCAAAATACGGCCTCCCAACTCGTGGTGATAGAACCATGGCCCGCTTCAAAAGACACCTTGGTTTGGCCCCTTGATAAAATGCCTATCCAATCTGGTGTGACTTATTTGATTGGCATTAAAAAGGGCCTTGATTATCCGCGAAAAGAAATTGTTTTGCATCAAATCCCTGCGGATTTATCAGTAGAGGAACAAATTGTTGAAATGAGGCAAAAAGGGTGTACCCAACAAGCGGAGCAGTTAAGCGGCCAAAATAAGGGCCTCGCGGATAGATAAGGATAGAACGCGGATTTGACTGATTGTCATGATTTACGCGGATTTTTTAATCAGTGTTCCAAGCAAAAGTTTTTGTTTGCCTCAACTTTTGCCTGGAAATCAGTTTAATCAGGCCATAATCTGCGTTCTATTGAATTTATGATAAGGATAGAACGCGGATTTGACTGATTTTCATGATTGACGCTGTCGTGAGAATGTTTCCAATCCTGATTATCCTTTAATCCATGTCATCCTGTTCAAAATTGGAGAACATTTATGAACGAAGCTAAAGTAGCTATTACACTTGACCAATCTATTCTTGATAAATTAGACGAGCTGATCTGCCGTCATCTTTACCCAAATCGAAGTCGTGCCATTGCCGATGCCATCACAGAGAAATTGCAACGATTAGAACAAAGCCGCCTAGCACAAGAATGTGCTAAATTGAACCATAAGGAAGAAAAAGCACTTGCAGAAGAAGGCATTTCAGAGGAGTTTGCAAAATGGCCAAGTTATTAAGAGGCGAAATTCGTTGGGCTGACTTAAACCCTGTACGAGACAGTGAACAAGGCGGACTTCGTCCTGTTCTTATTCTGAGTCAAGATACTTTTAATGAACGTTCTGGTACTGTCATCGCTCTAGCGATAACCGCTCAACCACAACGGGCCAACTTTCCATTAACTTTTGAACTGAAATGTGAAGGGTTACCGAAACGCTCTTGGGTAAAAATCAGTCAAATTAGAACTTTAGCTAGTACACGCATTGGCAAAAAGATTAGCGAAGTTCCTCCGAAAGATTTAGATAAAATTATTGAAGGATTCAATGAAATTATTGGTCATTAAACAAGGTGTTCTATATAAGTACTGAACCATAAATTTTCAGGTATTTTAATAGAAGCAACCAAAATACCTGTTTATTTGTGCTTCAGTACTTAAGGAACAGCTAGCAGCCTATCGGATTAATCAACTATACTCAACGAGGTGATAAACTTTCAGGCAAAAGTTTCGCTTCGCGAAACTTTTGCCTGAAAAACTTTTTTTAAAATGACTTTAGGGAATTGTATTTCACATTTCACGCTAATGTTTAGCTACGCGAAACTTCTTAAGTGAAATAAAGTTGCGCGCAACTTCTTAAGTGAAATGGTGGGGCAGCAAAAAAAGTTTTGCGCGCAAAACTTCTTAAGTGAAAAGCTATGCCCATGTGCAGTATATACTGTCCACCATTTCACGCAAAAGTTTCGCGAAGCGAAACTTTTGCGTGAAATATAATTTGCGCTTTTGCATTTTGAAAAAATCAAGGCGGTTAGTCACCACCACCTGACTTTCGCGTTGCGACAACTGCTTTCACGCTTTCACGCAAAAGTACAGCTTCGCGATACTTTTGCGTGAAAAAGATTTTGCGCGCAAAATCTTTGGCGTGAACCGAAGGTGGGCTACGCTAAAAGCTGTTGGCTATTGGCTGTGTCTGTAAAAGTAATCGCGACCTTATGACGGTACTAAGTATAACTCATTGATTATTCTCGCTTTTACAATAATCATAAATGTTATACAAAACAATGACTTAAGTGGTATTCTCCGACAGGCTGCTAGACATTTATTTGAAACTGAAACGAAAATCGCAGCAAAATAACAGAAACGAAAATCGCACTTAAAACCAATGCCCGATCAATAAAAATGCGGCCCAATAATAAGGATGGCGATAACGCACATAATTTTTATGAGTCAACATCATTTTTTGTGCATTTTGTAACGCTTTGGCTTTTGAAAGTCCAGGCGTTTGTAATTGTTTGTAAAATTCAATCACAACGGCCGGGGTTGCTTCATCGTCAATTGCCCATAAGCTGGCAAAAACACTTTGTGTCCCCGCTTTGAGCGCAACACCTGCTAATCCTAATGGTGCCCGATCATTACCGATGCCTGTTTCACAAGCACTGAGGGTTAATAATTCTAGTGGCGATTTGGTTTTCAACTGCGTGTTGCTGATTAAGCGACTTAATTTGTCTAAGTTCAATTTATCGTCGTAGGTTAAGACAAACGTCTTTTCTAAATACGGGCTAAATTGGGCATGAGAGGCAATATGCACGATGTCATAATCGCTTTGCTTGAGATGTGTTTGTAAGTTGGGATACGTAAAGCTTTCATTTAACAACGGTTTATCGCTGTCATTGTAGATATTTTGAATGCTTTCTAATTCATATTTGGCACAAGGTAAACCGGAAAAGCCTTGTACGGATTTAGATAAACCACTCAACAAAATGGTTTTTTGTTTCTTTTGCGAATGCCTTGAAGGCTTTAAACACAAATTGGGTAGGGTAGCCAAGGCATATTTTTCAATAAGAAAGTGTTCACCATCATGTAAAGCGGCAAAGGGTATTGTGCGTAAAATGCCGTCTGGCACAATCACCAGCGTTTTGATATCATGCAGTTGAAGGGGTTGAATGAGCCTTTGATACAGTGTTTGCGCGGGTTTCAAGAAATCGTGTGCGGCTGTTTTTAGCGTTTGCGACTGCCCTCCTCGTAATGCGGGTGTACAGATTTCTGCGTTGGCGACGCTTTGGCTTCTCTTTCTAGCCAACACTTCTGGATTAGGATGATGATGTAATTGCGATGACAAAGAAATCACTTGCTCGCGTAGTGTTTTTTCATCAATGGGTATAATGAATTGTTTTAAGCCATCATGCCGCTGTAATAATAATTCTAGGCGATTGGGTAATAAAATCGTGTATAACAAGGCGGTTTGTTGATCAAGTAGAGTGCCTACATCTAAACATTGGCGATAAAGATCGAGACAGTCTGCTTGAAGATAATCTTGTAATTCTGCTGCTTTGAAACTTTCTATCGTGGCTCTTGCTTGCAGTAATAATTGATTTTTTTTCAAAGCAGAATGTGTTTCAGAATGGGCCTGTTGTAATAATAAATCAGCTAATTCAAAATAAATTGGGGCCACTTTTTCACGAAAATCGATTTCCATCAAATTCACATAACCCGTTGTTATAAATTTGGTGCGTACCTGTTGAAAATGTGCTATAGCTTGTTGATAGGCTTTGATGGCTTGTTGATGATCACCATCCGCTTTGAAGATACGCGCCGTCTGCCATTGCCATAGATAAGACAGCAATAAGTGTTCTTGCGTTTGTCCGGCAAAAAAGAGGGCCTGTCGAGTCAGTTGTAGGGCATCACGATAACGATGATGTTGTTCATACCATTGTCCCAAATAACCGTAGCTGTAAGCTTTAGCGGTGGCATTGTCCAGAAGAATCGCTAAATCTCGTGCCTTGAAAAGCGTTTGAGTCGTCAGATTGGTGAGTTGTGTTGAAGAGGCCGTCAACTGCTGCTGGATTTTTTGTGCCAATTGACTAAGAGAAATCAGTCCAAAAACGTGTTGATAGGGGGATACCCATTTCTTGTTAGTGGCAAGCCAAGCCAAGTTCAGAGCGGCTATACTGGCACGAAAAGTTGACTTTTTAGCCGTAAATTTTGATAACTCCGCTTCTTGCAAGAAAATAGCTTGTGCCCGATTAATCAAGAGTTTGCCGAACCACGTTTCAAGTTCAGCCAAAGTATTGCTGTCTAGCGCATCACGGGGTGCGCTTTGATAAGCCCTAAGCAAGCTTAATGCCTCATCGAAATGGTTCACAGCCCCTTCATAATCGTATTCTATGATGAACACATTACCCCAGTGATTTAAAACTTCTGCTAAGACGAATGGATTATTGAGCCTCCGTGCCATATCCAATGCTTGTTGTCCGAATTGTCTTGCCGCCTTAAACCCTTTTTTACCTTGGGAAAGAGACTGCTTACTGAATTCATTCAGTAAACGGGCATGCAACAGGGCATGATCGGATTGCTCAACGAGGGCTAATGCCGTTTTGAGTTGATGATGACTATGATGATAATGTCCCAAATCTCGGTAAATTTGCGCGAGGCCTAGTCGAGCCTCTAAACGTTCAGTGAGATAAGGGGTTTTATCCAACACTTTTTGCCATTGTGACATGGCTTGTTTATAATTCCCTTGTTGAAAAGCCTCTTTGGCTTCGATAAGCGTTTGAGCAGGTACGCTGCTTAAATAAAGTAATAATAGGAAAAATAGGGTATAAAGTGAATGAATCGATTTCATGTTATTTCCTTATTCATTATCAGTTTATCCAGTGAGGCCGAAATCAACCTTGATGGTACGCTGGGACAAAGTGGTGCGTTACAGGGGCCCATGATTTAGGCCAAAAGTATGATAACAATTTATACCACAGTTTTCAAGATTTTAAGTGGCAACGCCTTAGCACCTATCGGGCGCATTCCTAAAAAAAGGGTCATCAAGATAGATAAATTTTGAATGCCCGCTTTTCGTTCCAAATTTATTTTGCGGCCCGCTTGGAATGCCTGTTATTTTGCGGCCGCTTGGAATGCCTGTTATTTTGCGGCCCGCTTGGAGTGCATGTTATTTTGCGGATCGCCAAGATTGATAATGACCCTTTTTTTTGGGAATGCGCCCCACCTATCAGTTTGGCCTGATACTTTTTTTTCTTATTCTCTGTGGTACTTTGTGTTCTCTGTGTTAAAAAAAAACGATGTTTCAGAAGGGGGAAAGAGGTGGGGTGTTAAATTTGAGCCACAATTGATTTGTTTTTCACTCTATTTTTATTCCAAATGGGGGGGATGGTGGGCAAGCGGGCGGTGACATAAGGGTTTATTATTGAGTTCATTGTCGCTAAGCGATCCCACCCTACAAATCTAGGGTGAAAAAAAAGTAGCAAAAATACCTGAAATTTAACACCCCAGGAAAGAGGATTGAGGTGATTTGGTTGTAGTGGCAAAGCCGCACAACCCCTTACCACCTAAGTACTGAAGCACAAATAAACAGGTATTTTACAGCAAAGGGCAATCCAGGGCGAAAGCCCAGAACCACCTTTTCAGGATTTCACGCTAAAGTTTCGCTTCGCGAAACTTTAGCGTGAAATAAAGTTTTTGTTTGCCTCAACTTTTGCTTGAAAATCAGTTTTATCTAACTCATTGTCGGCGCCGTGAAGCGTCTCAGGTTTTTTGTAGAGACGCGATGCTTCGCGTCTCAGCTTCACGTCTCAGGTTTTTTGTAGAGACGTGATGCTTCACGTCTCAGCTTCACGTCTCATGTTTTTTGTCGGCGTAGCGAAACGTCTCTGGTTTGTTGCTATGCAGATTTGATTTGCTACGCATCGCGTCTCTACAGGCAGCTTCTATTAAAATACCTGAAAATTTATGGTTCAGTACTTATCAGTTTGCTCCGACGCTTTTTTTTCTTTACGACGTTCACTTCGTTTTCAGAGTGCCACAAAGAATAAGTCTATGATTTAAAATAATATTATCATATAAAACACGGTGTTTTTGTGTGTGTTTTTGAACCTGAATTTGAAAACTGATAGCTCGTAGGGGCTGCCCTTGCGTGTTCGCCCTTTTAAATCTGGTGTCCCCAAAATCCGTTATAATCAGAAAAATGCTATATATATAAAGTGAAAGTAAATGAACCGATTTCATCTTATTTTTTTATTCATTATCAGTTTATCCAGTCAGGCCGAAGTCAACCTCGATGGTACGCTGGGACAAAGTGGTGCATTACCGGGCCCTGATTATCTCATCAAAGCTGACTTAGGCCAACAACATGGCAGCAATTTATTCCACAGTTTTCAAGATTTTAACTTGCAAAGCCATGAAAGTGCGACTTTTACCGGCCCCAATAATATCAATAACGTTATCAGCCGCGTCACGGGTGGCAAGCCATCACACATTGATGGGTTAATTCGCTCGACCATTCCCAATGCGGATATGTATTTGCTTAATCCGTATGGCATTATGTTTGGGGAAAATGCCAAGTTGGACGTACAAGGGAGTTTTCATGCCAGCACTGCTGACTATTTACGCTTGGGAGAGAGGGGACGTTTTGACGCGCGTAATCCGATGGATAGTTTATTGAACGTTGCACCGATTGAAGCGTTTGGTTTTTTGACCGATTCACCAGCCTCTATTACCACTCAAGATAGCGATTTGTCTGTTTCTGAAGGCAAGAGCTTATCGTTGATTGGGGGTGATTTGGGTTTGAAGGGTAATTCACCAATCCTATTTCATGAACAGGATTTCGCGCCAACGACAGCAATTTTTGCTCGTTCTAAATTATCGGCACCGGCAGGACAAATTAATCTGGCGAGTGTGGCTTCTGAAGGTGAAGTGATCCCTAGCGAGTTGGGATTAGACTTGAATGCTGAAGGGGGAACCATCACAGCTACTAATACCTTAATGGATGTCAGTGGTAGAGGTAGTGGCGGTGTTTTTATTCGTGGTGGACAATTTTTCATGGATAATGCAACCATTCAAGCCAATACGATGGCCGATCAGAATGGCAAGAGTATTGACATGAAATTGACAGATAGCATTGATATTAAAGGACATCTTCTTGCTATACTGAGTAACACTATGGGCAACGGTAATGCGGGTATTATAACGATCACGGTACCTGATTTGAGGATTGCTGAAAGTTTCATAAGAAGCAGTAGTTTTAGTAGCGGTGATTCAGGTGACATAGTGATCGAAGCAAAAAAAATCTTACTGGACAAAGGTGGCAATATTAATAACGACACTTTTGTCAATGGGCAAGGGGGTGATATCACGATTAATGCGACTGAATCTTTTTCGATATCAGGGGAAGAAAAGGGAGAAGTGGTGGTTGCGGGTATCACTATTCAACCCGATATTCCTAGTGAATTAACCAGTGAAACCTACGGTACTGGAAAACCTGGTAGTCTCAATATTACTACTGGGCTTTTAAATCTAGAGGGGGGGCTCATTTCAACGAATAATTTTGGCCTCTCTAAAAGTGCTGACATTACGGTGAATGCCGATAAAATCAATATAACCGGTGGAGGTTTGATTATTTCCTCGACTTTTTTAGATGGAGACGGTGGCAAAATCAATATCAACACCAACACAATGTCTATCATTGGAAAACGTCCCGGATTAATCAAGGTGACTGAAGAGACTTTTATTGAGAATAATCAATCTAGCATAGCCACGATCAGTTTTGGAAAAGGGGATGCTGACAACATTTCCGTTGTGGCTAATGAGTTGAGGATAGATGATCGTGGTGGCATTAGCGCGGGTACAGCAAGTGAAGGCGCTGCTGGAGATGTGACGGTAAGAGTCAACAATTTATTTTTGGAAGGCGGTTCTGAGATTAATAGTAGTAGCGGTGGTTTAATCGGAGAAAAAATACTGCTCGGACAAGGGCCTGGTGGTAATGTACACGTTATTGCTACAAATAATATAACCCTTTCAGGTCAAGATAATCGTGGTTTACCGAGTGCTATTTCTACTAACTCTTTGGGCATTGGTCAAGGTGGGCATGTCACAGTGGAAAGCAATCATCTTAACATTCGTGATGGTGCCACCATTACAGCTAACGCTATGGGAACGGGTAATGCTGGCAATGTTACCGTACAAGCCAATACGATAAACATAACCAACAGGGGTACAATCACGACTTCTGCCGAACAGGCAACCGGTGGCAATATCACTCTCGTCGTTCCAAACTTACTGTATTTGCGAGAAGGGCAAATGAGTACCAGTGTTCATGGTGGTAGTGGCGATGGTGGCAATATTACCCTTTCCAATCCAACTTTTATCGTTTTGGATCAGAGTCAGATTAAAGCACAAGCCAATGAAGGACGAGGGGGAAATATTCACCTTAACGCCAAACAATTAGTTAAATCACCTGAAAGTCAAATCAGTGCTTCTTCCAAACTGGGCATAGATGGCGAAGTGAACATTGAATCGCCCGAATTGGATTTCAATGCGTTCATAGTTGTATTGCCAGACGCTTATGTCGAAAGGCCGTTGTCAAAAGAGTGTCCAGAAGAGATAGAAGAACTCAGCCAGTTTCGCGTGGAACGATCAAGTGTTGGGATGCCAAAAAGACCTGAAAATTTTATGGAATAGGAATGGTGGGCAACAAAAACGACATAAAAGCGGAAACCCACCGAGCTCGTGACTTATGGCCTTTTGAAAAAAGGCCATAATAGCCTTTGCGAAATAACCAATCCCATTTCTCAATATTGCATTATGCAAACCTTTCAACCCACCATTAATGGGCTTGAACAAGACTATCTTTTACAAGAGACTGATACTGATTTTTTAGATGACTTAACTTATGATAATAAAATTAACATGCGTCTGTAGCAAGCCTTAGGTAATAAGGAGTCTAGAAATATGGAAGAGGATATCATTCAAAAGCACAAGCCACAAAATAGAGGGACTTCGATATCGAAGTTAAGGCGGAGCCGCAAACATTGCCCCATTTGTTTGACACTTTTGGAGAAAAACCTTAAACGCACTAGGTTAAAGCGACAATGTACCGTATGTGGGGCACAGAGGCTTGACAAGTTTCAATGCAAAAAGTGTGGGAGGCGAGAGATATGGATGAGTCCAATGGGCACAGCTTGCCAGTCATGTGGAAACCATGGTAGTAAGTTGGAAGTTGCAATACCTAGTGCAGGGAGCACCTTTCAAAAGTAGTTGACAGTTTATTGTTAAAAACAGCAAAAACTACAAGGATTCGATATAAGCAAGGAATAACTACAAGGATTTGATATAAGCAAGGAATAACTACAAGGATTTGATATAAGCAAGGATAAAGCAAAATCACTCTAAATTCAGAAGGGTAGTCATTTAAATTAGGAGCCTTTTGGGTTTATCCTTGCTTATATCTAATCCTTGTCGTTTTTATTTAATCATAAGGGTGCCGTTTAATCACGGTTTCATTGCGATCTGCTCCGGTTGAAACAATGTCAATGGGGATTTCAAGCAAGTTTTCTAGTTTTTCCAGATAGGTGCGTGCATTTGCTGGTAAGTCTTCGTAGCGGCTTACGCCGACAGTTGATTCTTGCCAGCCTGGCATGTCAATATAAATGGGTTGACAACGCGCATAAGCTTCGGCTTCTGTTGGCGCGGTTTTGATTTCTTCTCCGTCATAATAATAACCAACACAAATACGCACGGTTTCTAAGCCGTCAAGTACGTCAAGTTTGGTTATACATAGTCCAGTGAGGCTATTGATGATACGGGCTCTTCGTAAGGCGACGACATCAATCCAACCACAGCGGCGCGGACGGCCTGTTGTTGCGCCAAATTCATGGCCTTGTTTTGACAGGTGTTCGCCAATTTCATCAAATAATTCCGTTGGAAAGGGCCCTGAGCCAACGCGGGTGCAGTAAGCTTTCGTAATCCCTAAAATATAGTCAAGATTGCGTGGCCCGATACCGCTGCCTGTTGCTGCCCCGCCGGCTGTGGTGTTGGATGAGGTGACAAAGGGATAGGTGCCTTGATCGATATCTAAGAGGGTACCTTGTGCGCCTTCAAGTAGCACATTTTGACCTTCAGCTTGTAATTGAGCCAGTAATTCAGGCGTATCCGTTGCCATTGGGATTATGGTTTCAGCAATTTTTAGGGTTTCGTCTAATATTGTTTTAAAATCAACAGGTTCGACTTTGTAATAGTGCTGTAATGCAAAATTATGGTAATCCACTATGTCACGGAGTTTTGCGGCAAACGGTTCTGAGTCAAATAAATCTCTGACTCGTAAGCCTCGACGGGCTACTTTGTCTTCGTAAGCGGGCCCAATACCGCGACCCGTTGTGCCTATTTTGGTTTTACCGCGGGCTTGTTCACGAGCCTGATCTAGTGCTATGTGATAGGGTAGGAGTAAGGGGCAAGCGTCGCTTATACGCAAACGTTCTTGTACCTGAATGCCCTTGTTTTCAAGGTCATGAATTTCTTCAAGTAAGGCTGTTGGTGACAGGACGAGACCATTTCCGATAATGCATTGGACACCTTCGCGCAATATGCCGGAAGGTATGAGATGTAAAATCGTTTTTTGGCCGTCAATGACTAGTGTATGTCCGGCATTATGTCCACCTTGAAAGCGGACGACGGCAGCGGCGCGTTCGGTTAATAAATCGACAATTTTGCCTTTTCCTTCATCGCCCCATTGTGTGCCGATAACGACGACGTTTTTACCCATAAATCTATTCTCTTTTTTTCAGAACGATTGGTGGGCAACCACGTTGCCCACCCTACATTAATGTACTAAATATAACAGGATTACGCCGAAGAGCATGCTTGAGAGGCCAATCGTGCGTAAAGTGTTATCATCCATTTCGCTAACGGTTCGCAAAGTCTTACGCCATCCTTTCGGATTGATAAAGGGCATAATCCCTTCAATCACTAAAATCAATGCGATGGCTATCCAAAGTTCTTCCCACATAATGCTGCTACTCTTAATTATTCACTTGCTACCGCTTCTTTCTCTTTAACCGGCGTTTCTGGTTGTTGTATCAAAGCCGGGTTTTGCTTTGGAATAAGAGGCACTGGGGCGTTTTGAGGAGTATTACCATGCAAGCTTTTGAAATATTTAAAAAATTCAGAATCAGGTCGAATCAGCAAAATATCTCCGCGGTTAGAAAAGGTTGTCTTGTAGGCATTGAGACTGCGATATAACGCATAAAACTCTGGATTTTTGCTGTAAGCTTGGGCATAAGTATCTGATGCCGTCGCATCACCTTCACCGCGAATTTTGTCAGCATCGCGTTCTGCTTTAGCAACCGTTTCAATGCGTTCACGATCTGCACCGGCACGAATACGCACGGCTTGGGCTTCACCTTGAGAGCGCAATTGTTTGGCATCTCTTTCGCGTTCTGCTTCCATACGTCGATACACTGAACTACTGACTTCCTTGGGTAGTTCAATGCGTTTAATACGCACATCAACAATTTTAATGCCAAATTGTTTTTGGACACGATTGTTGGCCGTGTCGGTGATGATGTCCATGATCTCGGCCCGATCACCTGAAACCACTTCTTTAATGGTGCGTTTGCCAAATTCGCTGCGTAAACCGTCAGCAATGATTTCTGTTAAGCGTTGTTTCGCACTTAGGGGGTTACCACTGACCGCTTTGAAGTAAGAAACCACATTGATAATCCGCCATTTGATAAACGAATCAACAATCAGGTTTTTCTTTTCACTGGTCAAAAAGTGTTCCGGTTGTGCATCAAGCGTTTGAATACGCTTATCGAAAGTACGAACTTTGTGGACGAAAGGCATCCTAAAATGCAGCCCTGGTGCAAAATCGGCACTGACGACTTTCCCGAAACGCAACTTTAAGGCTAGTTCCGTTTCTTTGACCGTGAAGGCGGCCATGCTCCCAATTAACACTAAAATCAGTGCGATGATGCCAAGAATTGTTTTGCCTGTTGTCATTAGCGTCCTCCTCTGCTACGTGGATCCTTGTCCTGATCTTCTGGTTGGGGTAATAACCGAGAAGCCTGTGGTTGATTCATTCTAGACCCCTGCATGGCGTTATGGGCTGCATTGTTCAAAATGCTATCCAGTGGTAACACCATCAAATTATTGCCGCCTTGAACATCAACCATGACTTTGCTGGTATTGGAGAACACGGTTTCCATGCTTTCAAAATATAAACGTTGGCGGGTAATCTCTGGCGCTTTTTCGTATTCTGTTAAAATACTTAAAAAACGTTTGGTTTCACCTTCAGCCCTAGCGACGACTTGGGCTTTATAGGCTTGCGATTCTTCTCGCAGTTGATCGGCAAAGCCGCTGGCTTTTTCTACCACTTCATTGGCATAACCATAAGCTTTATTCTTGCTGCGTTCTTCATCTTCACGCGCTTTAATCACATCAGCGAAAGCGGCTTGGACGGCAGCAGGGGGCTGCGCGTTTTGCATGTTGACACTGATCACGATCAGGCCCGTTTTGTAGCGTTCCACAATTGTTTGAATTAACACTTTTGTTTCCGTCGCGACTCTTCCCCGTTCGCTGGTCAAAACGCCATTCATGTTGCTGGTACCGACGATTTCACGTAAGGCACTTTCAGTGGCTTGAAGTAAGGTGCTGTCTGGATCCTGCACATTGAACAAGTAATCTTTAGCATTAATGATACGGTATTGCACATTCAGTTCAATCTCAACGATGTTCTCGTCTTCCGTAAGCATCAATGCCTTGTGGTTTTTAAACCGCACTTTTTCAACGTTGACCTTTTCCACTTGTTCAATTGGGTAGGGCCAATGCCAGTTTAAACCTTGTTGGGTTATCTCTTTAAAGCGTCCAAACTGCGTGACAACGCCAACCTCTGCGGGTTGTATCATATATAAACCAAAGAAACCCCAGATTATCAATAGAATAGCAGCAATAACGCCTATTGCCGTTCCACTGAGCCCTCCCCCCCCATCATCATTGTTATGGCTACTCTCACCATTTTTATTACCACCACCACCACCACCACCACCACTACTACCACCCCCACCAAACAGGTTTCCAAGTGTGTCCTGCATTTTTTTGACAATTTCATCTAAATCCGGTGGCCCTTGATCGTTTTTACGGCGGCCCCAAGGATCCTTATTCCCATTTCCAGGTTCATTCCAAGCCATGTATGCTCCTCATGTTGGATATTTAATAAAGAAAAAAAGTAAAGGGTTAAAAAAGAAATATTAACCCGTGCGATTACGAATAGCAATCGCTATTCGCTTTTCTCAGATAAAATCTGTAATCTCGAATCCGTCTTACCCTGATTAAAATATTGCGCTGGTATTTGTATTTCAAGTAAGCTATCACCATTGTCTGCGTATTGTTCATGTAAGACATTAGTTTCTGCAAACAAGCGAGCGCGTAAATCACCAGCTTCTACTGGTACACGCACTGTTGCGCGTATCCGTTCCTGATTCAGTTGTTTTGATAAGACTTCATAAAGCAACTCAATGCCCACACCGCTGACTGCTGATAGCCAAATTTGAGTGATTTGTCCTTCACTATCTCGTTGCAAACGAGAGGGACAATGCTCTAAACGGTCAATTTTATTACAAAGCAGTATTTGCGGCACTTCAGCGGCACCAATATCCGTTAAAACTTGATTCACTTGTTTAACACGCAACTGCCATTCAGGATCGCTCACATCAACAATATGCAGCAGTAATGCTGCTAAACGAGTTTCGTCTAAAGTGGCCCGAAATGCGGCAACGAGATCATGCGGCAATTGTTCTATAAAACCAACCGTGTCTGCCAAAATAAGCGTTGTTTTATCAGGTAAAATAACCCGACGTAAGGTGGCATCTAGGGTAGCAAATAATTGATCTGCTGCAAAAACATTAGCCTGGGTTAGACGATTGAATAAGGTTGATTTGCCCGCATTGGTATAACCAACCAGCGATACGACGGGTAATTGGTTTTGAATACGTGCTTTTCGACTTAACTCGCGTTGTTGAGTGACTTTTGAAAGACGCTTATTAATAAACTTAATACGTTCTGCAATCAAACGGCGATCAGTTTCTAACTGAGTTTCACCTGGGCCGCGTAAACCAATTCCACCTTTTTGCCGCTCTAGGTGAGTCCAGCTACGTACTAAACGCGTTGAGAGGTGTTTAAGTTGTGCCAATTCGACTTGTAATTTGCCTTCAAAAGAACGGGCCCGCTGAGCAAAAATATCCAAAATCAGACCCGTGCGATCAACTACCCGACACTGTAGTGCCCGTTCCAAATTGCGTTCTTGTCTTGGACTTAACGTATGATTAAACAACACCACTTCTACCTCAAGTTCCTGTACCAAAGCTTCAAGTTCTTTCAACTTACCACTACCAACAAAAGTGCTTGGTTCTGGAAGTTCCCGTTTTCCGGTGACTTGAGCCATGATTTTCGCGTTCGCAGACTGGGCAAGTTCAGTAAATTCCTGGATTTGGGGTTGGTCAACCAAACGGGTTAAGGTTATAGACACCAAAATGGCACTATCGAAGCGCTTTGGTCGTTCAAACATGCTGCTTCCTCTCAAATCACTCCCACAGTTGTTATTATCGATTTTCAGAAAAATAATTTCTTGGCGTAAGCCCTTTTGAAAATAATGATATTAATATCTATAGCAATCAACCATGGGAATGGATCATGATATCTATAACATGACACACGCACTTTATCAGGACGGTTTACCTGTCAATTAATTAGAGTTCGGTGTCTCATTTTTAAGCGTTCCCATTTCATCGCGATCAAATTTAACTTGACGTGTTGGAACAATGGTAGAAATGGCATGTTTATATATCATTTGACTGACCGAATTTTTGAGCAAAATCACAAATTGGTCAAATGATTCAACCTCTCCTTGTAACTTAATGCCACTGACTAAAAAAATTGAAACTGGCACATGTTCCCGGCGTAAGGCATTTAAAAAAGGGTCTTGTAGTGACTGCCCTTTATTCATAAAGTTGTTCTCCATATTATCATTTTAGTAACTTCCATTGCTTTATTCGGTTATCAGTTCCACGCAAAAGTTTTTTGCGCGCAAAAAACTTTTGCGTGGAAATCAGTTATCAGTTATCAGTTATCAATAGCTAGACTTAAGCTCGCTTCGGTTCGATTTTGCCACGGAAAAACACGGAAAAACACGGAAAAATATTCAGTGCTTTCTGTGTCATTCCGTGGCTTTTAATACATCTCAATTCCCACTATTTGAACACCTCCATTGGTTTGTAGGGACTACCTGAAAACGTGAAAAACTGATTAAGCTGATCGACACTGATTTTTTTGATTAATCACTTAAATCAGTTAAATTAGCATTCTATCCTGATAGTATCATCCAATGTGATAGGGTTGTACTGATAACTGATTTCCACATTTCATGCTTTCACGCAAAAGTTTTGCGCGCAAAACTTTTGCGTGAAAAGTTGCGCGCAACTTTTGCGTGAACCGAAGGTCAGCGAAGCTAAATACAGTTTTGCGCGCAAAACTTTTGCGTGGAACTGATAACGGTTCACTGATAACGGTTCACTGATAACTGTTCACTGATATGGATTTTATCCCACAATTTCAACACCTGTTGTGTTAAATTCGGCGAAAGACTGTCAAACCAATAGGCCTCTTTTTGGGCACGTAACCAAGTCATTTGCCGCTTAGCCATTTGTCGAGTGGCAATAATAGCCTTTTCGGGTAAATCAGTATAAGACAGTTCTCCCGCTAAATAATGCCAGACTTGACGATAGCCTACGCATCGCATGGACGGTAATTCTGAGTTAAGATCACCCCGTTCAAACAAACTGCGGACTTCTTCAATCAATCCCTGATTCAGCATGGCATTAAAACGTTGCGCTATTCTAACATGTAAAACGCTACGTTGCTCTGGCGCTATCACTATTTTCACGAGAGGCGCTTCGCAGCGTTGAGCCTTTGCTTTATTATACCATGCTGTCATGCTATATCCTGATACGTTATAAACTTCAAGCGCACGTTGAATGCGCTGGGCATCATTGGGATGAATGCGTTGCGCGGCTTGGGGATCAATTTGGGCAAGGCGTTGGTGCATGGCCGGCCAACCGATGTGTTCGGCCTCACGATTTAAACGTTCGCGTACTTGGGCATTAGCTGAGGGAAGGTTTGATAATCCTTCAAGTAAACTGTGAAAATAGAGCATAGTGCCGCCCACTAATAAGGGAATACGATTCGCTGATTGGATAGCTTGGATTTCGGCCAGTGCATCTGTGCAAAATTGCCCTACTGAATAGGATTCAACCGGATCACGAATATCAATCAAGCGATGAGGGGCAATTGCTAAAATATCGGCTGGCGGTTTAGCTGTGCCTATATTCATACCTTGATACACCATAGCGGAATCAACGCTGATGATGTCACAAGGTAAATGTTTAACTAAGGAGACAGCTAAATCGGTTTTACCCGACGCGGTAGGGCCCATTAAAAAGATGCAAAGCTTCATAAGGGTTAATGGTTAATGGTTAATGGTTAATGGTTAATGGTTAATGGTTAATGATTAATTGTTGATGCCCGTTATAAACGTATAGGTTTTTTCTTAAAATTAAGGAATTGTAGGGTGGATAACGTCTTTTTGTTGCCCACCATTCGATCCAATTGTAGGGTGGGTAACGTCTTTTTGTTGCCCACCTTAAGCTCAATGTAGGGTGGATAACGTCTTTTTGTTGCCCACCATTCGATCCAATTGTAGGGTGGGTAACGTCTTTTTGTTGCCCACCTTAAGCTCAATGTAGGGTGGGTAACGTCTTTTTGTTGCCCACCATTCGATCCAATTGTAGGGTGGGTAACGTCTTTTTGTTGCCCACCATTCGATCCAATTGTAGGGTGGGTAACGTGGTTGCCCACCATTCGATCCAATTGTAGGGTGGGTAACGTGGTTGCCCACCATTCGATCCAATTGTAGGGTGGATAACGTGGTTGCCCACCAAATTGATCTAAAATTATATTAATTCAGAGAGTGTAACTTATGTCCTTCACTTTTCAACATCGAAACCCCATTTATCAAAAAAGCCTGATAACAGTATGGCTTATCTTGGGCCTATATTATGCATTTCCCGTGTTGGCTTCAAAAGAAACCAGGCCTGATGTACAGGCGATGACTGCTTTTCAGCATGGCCATTTTGAACAAGCCATACGTCATTGGGAAGCCGCGTTAAACCTTGTAAACTGGGCACCCTTCCAACGTGTTGAGATTATGATACAGTTGGCAAGCGCCTATCAAGCTTTGGGTTTATCTCAAAAAGCACTCGCTATCCTATCACAAGCAGAGCAACTGGCTAAGCAGTGGCAGCCGATCCCCTTCGACAAGGCGATCATACTGGCTAAATTGTTTTTAACAAAGAGTGATCTCTTTTTAGCGATACGCGAAGATGTACAAGCGCGAAACGAAGCTGACAAAAGTATCGCTCTATTGCCATCTCAGCCACCGGCCCTCATTCATGCAGCCGTGTTAAACAATCTCGGTAATGTCTTAACTGTAGAAGCTTATTATGCTAAGGCCGTGAAAACGTATACACAAAGTGTCGCACTCGCTAAACAAGCCGATGAGCCTGTACTCGTTGGACGAGTATTAATCAATTTAGCATACGCCTATTTTAATAATCAAGAATCGCGGGCCACTGCCAACACCTTATCGGCAGCACAACAAGCCTTTGAATCGCTTATCGAGGATCAGAATTATGCTAAAGCCTTTGGCTTAATCAGTGTAGGTGAACTGGCCTTGAAAAGCTTATCCCAAGAAGCGATGCCAAGGGCCCAAATATCAAAGACAAAGTATATCGCATATCAAGCCTTCAATACCGCGCTCCAGATCGCCAAAAAACAAAACAATCCGCGTCTCATTTCTTACGCTTATGGTTTTTTAGGGCACTTGTACGAAACAGCCCACCGTTATACTGAAGCCATACGTTTAACGCGACAAGCGATTTTTTATGCCAAACTTGATCCCGTCTCTTTTTTCACAGAGCAAAACCAAGCGCAAGAATTGCTTTATCGTTGGCAATGGCAACTCGGCCGCTTGTTTAAAGCACAAAACCAGATAGACGAAGCCTTTAACGCCTATCAAAATGCGGTTGACAGTTTACAACCGATTCGTGAAGAACTCACCACCGGCTATCGCAACACATCACACTCATTTCGCGAGCGGGTTGGCCCCGTTTATTTTGAACTGGCCGACTTATTATTACAACGTGCCGCCAAACTCAATCATAACAACCGCCAAAAGGTGGCCTATTTAAAAAAAGCACTTGATACGATAGAACGTTTTAAAACGGCCGAATTACAAGACTATTTTCAAGACGACTGTGTCATAGCCCAATCGAAACAAACGCTTTTGGACAAAGGCATCGAGCCTCACACAGCCGTAATCTATCCGATTTTATTGCCAGATCGCATCGAAATTTTGTTAATTTTGCCCAACAGCCTCCAACAATTCAGCATACCGATGACAATCGATCAAATCAAAGATGAAGTCAATGAATTTCGCTTTGAACTTGAAGATAGCAAGCAGAGCTATTTTTTACCTTACGCACAGCGTTTATACCGCCTGTTTATCGCGCCCCTAAAGCGATCCCTCAGAGGTGTAGACACCCTCATTATTGTGCCTGACGGTGTTTTGCGTACTATTCCTTTTTCAGCCTTACACGATGGTAAACAATATCTCATTTCAAAATATGCTATCGTCACACTGCCCGGATTAACCTTAAACCAATCGCAATCCAATCATCGAAATCAGGGCAAAATTCTGCTCAATGGCTTATCGAAAGCAGTGCAAGGTTATCCAGCCCTATCAAATGTACGTGACGAACTTGAAAGCATTAGCCAATTTTACAAACCCTATAATACCACCCAGTTATTAGATCAAGCCTTTACGGTAGACAACTTTGCGGATACTTTAAAACAAACGATTTACAGCATCGTGCATATTGCCTCACATGGACAATTTGATAGTGTACCGCAAAAAACATTTTTATTGACTTACGACGGCAAACTGACGATGAATCATCTTGAGGCATTAATTAGACTCAGTGAACGTCGTCATGAACCACTCGAATTATTAACTTTAAGTGCATGTCAAACAGCAGTAGGTGATGATCAAGCCGCATTAGGATTAGCCGGCATAGCCCTCAAAGCCGGTGCGAAAAGTGCATTAGCCAGCTTATGGTTCATTGATGATAAAGCAACCGTATACTTAATGAAACAGTTTTATCAACACTTGCAGGGAAACAAACTGTCCAAAGCCAAAGCTTTACAAGCCGCTCAACAATACTTGTTACAACATTACTATTACAAGCATCCAGCATATTGGGCCCCATTTTTATTGATACAGTGAGCAGTAATCAATTACAAAACTGGACGAATAGAAGATAGAACGCTGATTAAACTGATGATCATGATTAACGCTGATAAAAAATCAGTGTTTAGCGTAGCCCACCTTCGGTTCAGGCAAAAGTTTTTGCGCGCAAAAACTTTATTTATAGCGTTTCCCGATTGAATGAAGTACAAATCATTTGGGTGAAATTTGAGTGAAAAATTTATTTTGCAGCCTGATTGGAGTGCAAAATTTATTTTGCGGCCTGATTGGAGTGCAAAATTTATTTTGCGGCCTGATTGGAGTGCAAAATTTATTTTGCGGCCTGATCGGAATGCATGTTATTTTGCGGTTCGATTTTCTTGATATAACTGTACTTTATTCAATCGGGCGAAGCTAAATAAAGTTGCGCGCAACTTTATTTCACGCTAAAGCTTCGCTCCGCGAAGCTTTAGCGTGAAATGTGAAATAAAGTTTCGCGAAGCTTCACTACGCGCGTGAAATCCTGAAAATCAGGCCATAAGAAGCCGAATCAGCGTTCTATCAATCTCACCCACATTACCTCACAATATAAAATTATCACTCATAACCGAAAAGATGACTATCCGCCTTATAAACAGGCTTTATTTGCCAATGGCTTTGCTCTTCTACACAACATTGACACCGGCTGAAATCGTACTTGATGGCACATTAGGCCCAAACATCGCATTACAAGGGCCTGATTTTCAAATTCAGGCAGAACTGGGACAACAATATGGTGGCAATTTATTTCACAGTTTCAAATTGTTCAATTTAAACTCCGAAGAAATAGCCACTTTTTCCGGCCCAGATAGCGTCAAAAACATCATCAGTCGGGTAACAGGCGGAAAAAGCTTTGTTGACGGCAAATTACGAACTCAAATTCCCAGAGCCGATTTATATCTCCTCAATCCTTCAGGATTCCTGTTTGGAGAAAATGCACAACTTGATCTTCAAGGTTCCTTACATATCAGCACGGCCAGCCAACTGCATTTAGGTGATTCAGGGCTATTTGACACGCGCCATCCCGAAAACAGTCTCTTAGTCACGGCCCCCCCTTCCGCCTTTGGATTTTTAGAAACGGAACCGGCCTCAATTGAAATACAAGGCAGCACATTAGTCACTCAAACTGGCCAAACCTTGTCCCTGTTAGGCGGAAAAGTCACGATCAATGACGGACGTTTAAGGGCAAGTTCTGGTCGCATCAATCTGGCCGCTGTGACTGATGCCAATCAATTAAAAATGACAGCTAACGGCCTATCAGTTGATAGCCATGCACAACTCGGTCAAATCAGGTTAGAAAATGGCACAAGTGTTGATGTCGGTAAACAAGGCGTCGGTGATATTTATATTCGAGGGAATCAATTTTTCATAGACGACAGCGGCATTATCGCCAATTCAGAAATTGATAAAAAGCGGGGTTTGATTGCCATTGAAGTCAATGAACTGCATCTCAGTAACCAAGCCGACATCGGAAGCCGCGCCCTTGGCCCAGGGCAAGGCGGAGAAATCTTTATCAAAGTCGCCGGAAAAACCACCCTCGAAGGTGATAGCCAAATCAGCACCAGTTCACACGGCACCAAAGCCCAAGCAGGTGATGCCGGCAACATAACCCTAACAGCCCAACATTTAAACCTATTTGATAGTACCATCAGCACCAGTACTTTAGGGCCAGGTAGAGGCGGCAATATCACGATAAAAGCCAGCGGAGACATCAACCTCCTCTCAACAGATTACTTCGCAGCCATTCAAGCCCGCTCAGAATCTCAAGAAGCAGATCGCGCCAGCGCCGGTGATGCCGGGCGCATCAAAATCAGCGCCAACAACTTAAGCTTAACCGGTGAAAACAGCAGCATTGATAACAGCACACTTGGTGCTGGCCAAGGTGGCAGTCTCACCCTAAATATTGCCAACCAACTACACTTAACAGATCAAGCCATCATTTCCGCAGACAGCAAAGGCATAGGGAATGCCGGCAGTATTTATATCAACACAACCTTCTTAGAAATGGACAATAGCACGATTTCCACCGCCGCCGACAAAGCAGATGGCGGCAATATCATACTCAATGCACGCACACAGCTCACTTTAAAAAACAACAGTCTGCTCAGTGCCACAGTCAGTGGCGGCCAAGGAAACGGTGGAAACTTAGCCATAAGTAACCCCTATTTTTTCACACTACAAGACAGCGCCATCAAGGCCAATGCCAATGAAGGTCACGGCGGGCTCGTTTTGCTCATCAGCGGTCGTCATGCCAGAAAATCAGAAAACAGCTCAATAACCGCCTCATCAGAAACAGGAGTAGCAGGAGAAGTCAAAATCGACAACATTGACAACGTAGACATTGGCAGCTTACCCGTAGACTTTCTGGATGCCAGCGTCTTAATCAAACAACATTGTACAGCCTGGACAGACACACAATCTAGCAGTTTTTTTATCACCGGACGTGGCGGCTTGCCCAATGCCCCAGATGATTTACAAACTTACATTCCAGCCCCTAAACTTGAGTACAACGGATTAACCGATTAGTGCAGAATTGTAGAGACGCTTCGCGGCGCAAATCTGACTCACGTCTGCACACGGTTATAAATTAAAATTAAATTTGATGTAGGGTGGGTAACGGGTTTTTGTTGCATGCCCCATTTATCTTAAAAAAAGTGAATAGCCCTAGGTGAAACCTCAATGCCACCTTCGTTAAGGGCTTTCGCGGTGGTATGCCCCTACCAAACCCCACGTCATGACGGGGTTGTAGGGGCGAACCACCGCGAAAGCCCAGGCGAAGGCGAAGGTGGCATTGAGGTGAAACCTGGGGTTCCCAAAAAAAAGCCTCAACGGTGGCACGCTTGAATGTGAATGAGAGCATTTATAAAATTTCTTAAAATTCTTATGGTTAGAGTTTTCAACAAAAAAAGTTATAAATAATCAGAAATTTTTAACGAAAATTGGGTCTTCAAGATTTATCGTGAGGAGTAGCTCAATAAACAGTTGACGTTCTATTGCCTTGTTGGGCCTTAAATGATAAGGCAAATTGCTACCACTCATGCTTTGATCTCCCGCAAGACTCTATTGAAGCATTCAATACCCACTTGTGATGCCGGCGTATCTTCATCTTCAAACAAGAATTCGGCTAATTTCCAGAGTTCGAGTTGCCTATAAGCAAATTTGATTTGGCGTTTGGGTGTTTTCTCATTTGGTGTTGGCAATTTCGGCTGGTACTTTTTCTCCCATTGATTACCACGAACTTCGATAAAATCACTTTCAGGTATCTTAGCCACAACTTTTCCCACTTCGATGGCTTGCAATTTTTCGTAGAGTACTTGTTCTTCTTCTCTATAATTCTTCCATTGGTTGGTAAAATCAGTGAAGAAGCGAGTGCCTTCTATCATCATCGTTTTGGTCAGGTCATAAATGTATGACGATGGATCAATACCCCTCTTAGTCGTAGTCAACGGCAGTTTATTTACGCTGATTTTTAATCAGTGTTCTTTGCCCCAGTTTTTGCGCGCAAAAACTTTTGTGTGGCATCAGTTTAATCATGAGAATCAGCGTTCTATCCAATTTTTAAATCGCTATTGCTTAATTTTTATCAAACCCATCCAATCGCGACAATACTCACCTTGATCCCATTGATGACTGCTTCAGTTGACAGTTTTTCAAGAACCGTTTCTTCCAATACGGGAATAAACAGGGCAATGGTAACATTATCAATACCTAAATTTTTCGCGTAGTTAGCTGCTTGATCACGATCATCTTTGATTTGATAGCTATCCACAAAACTTTTGACTTCGATAATCCCCTGTTGTTTGCCACACTGTAGATGGATATCCACTTTGCCGTTGCCTGTGGGGAATTCTGGACTAACGAGACAACGCCTTCCTACCGCTTCTCTAAGCCAAGTAAACAAATGAAATTGTCCAACCGCTTCTGTGAGCTTCAAATCCGTTTTACGGCGTGGTTGGGCTTTCCAGGGATTAATGTCTTGCGCTTTGAGGCGAGCGAGATAGTCTTTATAGCGTGTCAACAAAGCGACTAAGTTAAGGGCCGTGTCAGTAAAAACATCGGCCAAATCGTCTAGGGGGAGCAAAGGTAAAATAGGTATTTCATCACCAATGATTTCGTCAGTCAGGGCATAGTAGAGACAATCCTGGATAAAAGGTGAGGAAAAACGGCAAATCTCACCGCTGTTGGATTGTTCGTGACTCTTAGGCTCGATGATGCCGTGAAGGTAGAGATAATTGCACAAGGGACTGTGAAAAGAAAAAGGAATCTGAGTGCTACCAAACAATTTGATTAAAAAGCTTTGATATTCTGGCTGCCTGGCTTTGGCAATCAGATTCATTACCGTATTGTTGGGTTCAACAAATCTGGCCTTTGCCCACACCTTTTTCCAAGTTGTCATATCAATCACTTGATCAGAGCCCTGATTGTACTTTTCCGTCAGCAGTTCTCCAAACCATGACACTAAACCGGGTTGTCCTTTGGTGACGTAATAGAGTTTATCCACCACCGTGGGCTCAATGGCTTGTCCACTTTCATCAGTGTACTGACGATATAATTCTGTCACTTCTTCTGTGGTTAAATTGGGTACCTTCAGTGATCGTTGAATATTGAAGGGGGAGCCGCGTTGACTTTCAATCCCCAGTACTGCCCGAACACCAATCAGTGCTAATCCGTGCAGCCAATTGGTTTCACGATTCAGATACAATTCCCGAAATTGGGCGACCATTAAATCTATCAAATTCAGCGGAATAGTATCGACTTCATCTATTAATAAAATGAGCGGACGATCCCATAATCCCTCTGTTCTCGAAAAAAGTTGACGAAAATCATCCCAATTTTTAACATCAGGGTGGGAAGGCAAAGCGGTCTTGATAAATCGGCAAAATGCCATGGGACAATCCGTTTCGTCATCTGGAGAAAAACGCATTCCTCTCAATCCACCGAGTGAAAAATCAACTAGGGTAAATTCCTCTGGATATTGCTGTTGGATTTCCTGTTTGATTCGTCTCATCAGCCAAGTTTTACCCGTTTGACGCGGTGCCCAAATGGTAAAATAATGTCCGCCTTTTTTACGGTGTCCAAGAAGTTGCTTAACACCTTGTGCAATGAGTTTTTGACGTTGGACACAAAAATGCTCTTGACAATCGACAGGGCCGTATGAACAAAATTCTCTCATTATTAACTCCTTTTTGATAAGTTAAAAACTATCATCTATTTTTTATTTTTGCATAGTTTTTCCTATTAATAAAGTTTGCGTGATCAATTGATCAATTTATAGAACGCTTTAGACGGTCTGCGTTCTATCCCTATTCGGCGGGTGCGATTAAAAGTGCGGGGGTATACTTATTATTAAGCCAACAGCTTTCAAAAGTTGTCTAAAAGCTCAAGTCAGGTGGTGGTGACTAAACCTATCTATCTCTAGCGAGATTTCGAGCGCCAAAAGCGCAAATTGATTTATACTGTCCACTGTTATAATTTTCGTGTTTTGTTAGTCACCACCACCTGACTTAAGCTGTTAGACAACTGATGCCCGCTGTTGGCTGTTGGCTGTTGGCTGTTGGCTGTTGGCTATTAAGGCTAGGTGGCTGTGTCCCCGCACTTTTAATCGCACCCCTATTCGGCTTTTGTTTTTTACATATTCTGATTTTGTGCTATATTTACAAAACATCTATGATAAATCGAGGAGTTATTGATTATGTGTTCAAATTGGGTTAAATATCACTTAACTGTGATAGGGGTATTGATGTTGTTATTCGCTGTTCCGCAGACTGTGCAAGCGGCTCAGTGTGAGGTGAATAGTGTTACGGTGGGCGATGCGTTTTTTGATACGCCGGGGGCGATGGTGGCGACTTCTGATGGCCAGTGGTTGTTGGTGCTGGATACCACTGCGATGGATATGAAAGTGGTGAGTACCGCTGAACAAGAGGTGGTGTCTAGCCTGTATTTGCAAGGCGTTGAGCCTAGTGCTTTGGCGATTTCCGCTGATCAGACTCGTTTATATGTCGGGGGGGCTTTTGATAGCGGGATCGCGGTGGTGGATATTTCGGCGGCCGATCCTTTGCTCTGGCAAGTTGTTGATACTTGGCATCACAGTGGCGATTTTACGGCTATGTTGTTTGATGCGACAACGCCGAGGTTATTGGTAGGCGATAGAAATACGCGCGGGGTACGGGTATTTTCAATAGAGGGCACTGATGTCGCGACATTGCCGGTGCCCAATAGACGTTGTAGTTTACCGTCTGCTTTGGCCGTTAAAGGCACGCAGTTGTTTGTGGCCTGTGAAACGGATGGTACGGTGGCGGTGTTTGATTTGAACTCGTTGCAACATTTGAAAGACATTGGGGTGGGTAAAGCGCCTGTCACTTTGTTAGCGCATCCGAGTGCTGAACAGGTGTTTGTGGCTAATGTCAGTGGTGACTCGATCAGTATTATTAATACGAGCAATCTGGAAGTGAATCAAACTGTCGAAGATGACAATTTTTTCACGACACCGGGTGCTTTGGCGTGGGTAGGTAATAAGTTGTGGATACTTGATCAGTCTAAAGCACAATTTGTGTTGTTTGATCTCAATGCGAATAAGCTGGAAAAGAGTGCTTGCCCGGCCGTTGGAACACGGCCTACTCATTTGGTGCCGCTTTCTGAAAAGCAGGGGGTGTTATATGTGGCGCACGGTGATGGGGTGGATTATGTGTCAGTGGGTATGCTGCGGCGGGTTAAGAATTATCCTCAGGTGCTGATGGCCGGCTTTGACCCGATGTTGTTGGATAAGGTTGATACGCGATTGCGGATTGTGGCCGTGGTTGAGGAAGGTGAAAGTGAGTTACAGCAGGTGGCGTTGAGACAAAATATTAAGGGCAGTACTTCTTCAATTGTGATGACGTTAATGGGTAAAATTCCGTTGGATGAGACGAATAATCGTTATGGCTTGGTTTATGAATTTGAGTATCTATTTCCGCCATTTAAGAAGTCTGGGCCCTTGGCTAAGCAGTTGTTTGGTTTGCCTTCGTATAATTTGTTTGGTGGCTTGATTAACCAGTTTTATGTGTTAGCCCGTGATAATACGCGACAAATCCATTATTACCCAACTTGGTCGTATACGAGCACTTCGCCAACGATTGAAGTGCCTACGGCGGGTATGGCGGTAACACAGGATAATTATGTGGCTAAGGGCTTACGTCGGCAATCGCCGCAGGTGATTATGGCGGGTTTGTCACCTATGCACATGGATGTGAGCGATCATGAATTGAAAGTGATGGCTGTTGTCAGATCAGGTGCTTCACCGATTCAATCGGTGACTTTGAATGCTTTAGATGCGGCTGAAACGGTGGCTGTGGCTTTGAATTTTGTGAGGGCTTTGCCGAATGGTGATTTGCTTTATGAAGGTGTGTTGCTGAAAACGGATGGGCGGCCGCAGGAGGATTTATTGAAGAATTACAAGAAGTATGACATGGTTTGGAATGAGGGGTTTACCGTTATTGTGCGTGCTCAAGGTGGGCTGCGTGCTCAAGGTGGGCAGCAAGCCCATCACTTTCCGGATTTGACGGTGGGCGAGTATCCTGCATTGCCTTAACACTGGTTGACGTGACTCCTGCATCTAGTACAACGGATTAACTTCATTCCCTGATTGATAAATCGTTCATTTTGAGAGTCACTCAGAATCTTAGATTTCCTTGAAGTGACAGAGTATAATATCAAGACTCGATCTTGAAAAAATCCGTTTAATCCGTTGTACTAAACTCAATTGTACTCCACTCAAAAATCATCTGTTGGCGCGACACCCGCTCCTCCTGGTTGACTGGGATCGTAAACAACATGATCTTCTGGACATTCATTGCCCATAAATTGGATGGTGTCCATTTCAGAAAGGATCATCCGATCCCATTTCCCGCTTTCAAAATCCACTTTTGGCAGCAAGGCTGCTTGTACATAGATGGTACTTGTCCCAGAATTCATCATCGTTGAGATGTTTTGTGGAGAGAGGTTGATGTCAAATTCTATTTTGGAACGGGGAGCAGGATCGGCAGCTCCGATGCGTGTATCATTTTGTGCTGTTGTCTTTAAAGCGGGAATATTGTAAAGGCCTACGATTTCGATTGAACTGACATCCAATTTCAATTTTTTCAAGGATTTGGGAGTCGGTATTTGTTCAGAAGGGGATAGTTGTTGACTGTAGACTAATAACAGCACTTTATCTGTATTTCCGGCTACCATGTGGGAGACGACAAAAGTCATTCTGACAACATTGGTTTCAAATGGGGGCATGACGACGACAATGGTGTCCGGTAAAAAGTGAAATTCGCCGGTTTTGCCCATGTCGTTAGGCACACAGATTTTGATTTTGCTGTTCAGTTTGTCAATCAGTTCTTGTTCTTCTTCGGGTTTGAAGAAACCGGGGACTTCTTCTAGGGTGAGGTGATTGACTCCGCGTTGGCTTTTTCCACCTTCGGTTATGCCACCGCCACTGGCTTTTAGGGCGGGGGCGCTGGCCAGTAGGGCCGCGCCTAAGAGGGTTTTTTTGTTGAACAGTTTTTTAGGCATGATGGGATCCTTTGGAATGCGTTTGTTGATAGATGGTGGGCAAGATGGTGGGCAAGATCGTTTCGACTGGCGTCGAAACGATCTTACCCACCCTACATTTAATTTTACCCACCCTACATTTATTTTAACTACGCTGATGGCCCGGCTGCGAGTATTTCCGGTGTGGCTTCATCTGCATATTGCTTGAAGTTATTGGCAAACATTTGGGCCAGTTTCTTGGCCTGTGCGTCGTAGTCGGCCGGATTTGACCAGGTGTTGCGCGGATTCAAGATTTCATCCGGTACTTCTGGGCAATGTTTGGGGACTTGTAAACCAAAGAAGGGTTCGGTTTCTAGTGGTACGTCTTTCAATTTGCCATCTAGTACGGCATTAACCATTGCGCGTGTGTATGCGATCTTGATCCTATCTCCGACACCGTAAGGGCCGCCGCTCCAACCGGTGTTGATCAGCCAGATGTCGGCATTAGAGTCATCCAGTTTTTTACCCAGTAATTCGGCGTAGCGTTGTGGATGTCTTGGCATGAATGGGGCACCGTAACAGGTGCTGAAGTTAGGCTGTGGTTCAGTGATCCCTTTTTCGGTACCCGCGACTTTGGCCGTGTAACCAGATAGGAAGTGGTACATGGCTTGCTCTTTCGTCAGTTTAGCCAGCGGCGGTAATACGCCAAAAGCGTCGGCTGAGAGGAAAATCACATTTCTAGGATGCCCGCCCATGCCGTTTTTTGAAGCATTGGATATATGAGAAATCGGATAGGAACCGCGTGTATTTTCCGTTAAACTCTCATCCATTAAGTCTACGCGACGGGTTTCTGGATCATAAGGCACATTTTCTAACAGGGTGCCAAAACGGCGCGTGGTTTCGTAAATTTCGGGTTCTGCTTCTGGCGAGAGCTTAATTAATTTGGCATAGCAGCCGCCTTCAAAATTGAAGATACCCTTTTCATCCCAACCATGTTCGTCATCACCAATCAGCGTTTTGGAAGCATCGGCCGATAGAGTGGTTTTACCCGTGCCGCTTAAGCCAAAAAAGATGGCTGTATTACCGTCTGCCCCAATATTGGCTGAGCAGTGCATGGGTAGCACGCTTTTTGCGGGTAGCAGGTAGTTCATGACGCTGAAAATGGATTTCTTGATTTCTCCACCGTAACTGGTTCCACCGATAAGCACTAACTTTTTGGCAAAGTTGACAATAATAAAGGTTTCGGAGTTAGTGCCGTCTTTTTCAGGATTGGCATGAAATTCAGGCACCTGAATGACTGTAAATTCAGGCACATGTTTTGTCAATTCTTCCGCGCTGGCTTGAAGGAACATGTTGCGGGCAAACAGGTTGTGCCAAGCATTCTGCGTGATAATACGAATTGGCATACGATGTTTGGGAGACGCACCAACATAACAATCTTGTACATAGACATCTTGCGATTGTAACTGTGCTGCCATGCGATGATGGAGATCGTCGAAGGTTTCCGCTGAAAAGGGCCGGTTGATTTTGCCCCACCAAATTTCCTTTTCCGAACTGGACTCTTGAACAGTAAACTTATCATTGGCTGAGCGGCCAGTGTGATGCCCGGTGCGAACAATGATTGGACCGAGATGAGCCAAAACACCTTCCCGGCGACGAACCACATGTTCGTACAAGGCAGGTGTCGTTAAATTCCAATAAATGTCATTCAAATTGGACAGCCCATGATTTTCTAGGCCATAGTGGCTATGCTCGTTGCTACGATCATTATCGCGCATATTTATCTACCTCTAGTGTTGTTAAAAAAATACGGCCGCTTGCTTACGCTTTAAATATTATTCTTATTGTTATTATCTCGTTTGAAGCGTTGTGCAAAATTTTCAAAGTTCACAGAGTACCACAAAATAGTACTGAGTTTAAAGATTTAAGTATAAGAATTTATAAACGAGCCAAATTTTGTGAAACTCTGTGTGATTCTGTGTGAGTGTGATTCTGTGTGATTTTGTGTGTGTGTTGAAGGGGGCTACAGAAAATAGTGCCATGCACCTTTCAGTTTAAGTTGCCCAAGTTGCCCAAAGCCAAAAATAATATAAATGAACGATTGAATTTTTGAACAAAATAATAAAAATGAACATTTCATATTTCACATTTCACGCGCAACTTCTTAACTGATGTTACGCACTCAGCTTCTTGGATTGAAGAACGCAAACGACAATTGATGCCGGTCAAGTTTGGTTCACTTCAATCAGTCAATAGCCCACTCATTTTGTAAGAGTATCGGCATCAATA
>Ga0164318_10000521_pt1 | contig 29863 bp, 27 predicted proteins | sample GuaBasSedimGuay9_FD_113734 | JGI IMG/M metagenome (GOLD analysis project Ga0164318, IMG submission 113734) | Subseafloor sediment microbial communities from Guaymas Basin, Gulf of California, Mexico - Guay9, Core 4571-4, 0-3 cm | ecosystem: Environmental > Aquatic > Marine > Hydrothermal vents...
GAAATGCGCAGGGCGTTCAACCTGGGTGCAGGTTTTCTGATTGTGACCCCGGAACCGGAAAAGGTTATCGAGCTGCTCAGACAGGCAGGGGAGAAGCCATTCCATGCCGGTGTGATAACACAGGGCAGTTCTATTGAATACGAAGAGGAGGGTGCATAATGGCCTCTGATCTTGCTTCTCAGCTCGCTCTGAAAAAAGGGGGGAAAATACTGCTGGCGGTTATGGACGGCGTGGGTGATCTCCCCATTCCTGAATTTGGCGGCTTAACGCCTCTGGAAAAAGCTGAAACCCCGAACATGGACAGCCTTGCGGAAGGTGGAGCCCTTGGGCAGCAGTTTCCTGTTGGAAGAGGTATCACGCCAGGCAGCGGCCCGGGGCATCTGGCTCTGTTTGGATACGATCCGGTAAAGTACCTTGTTGGAAGAGGAGCTCTAGCTGCTCTGGGTATTGGTTTTCAGTTGCAGCATGGTGATCTTGCTGCAAGAATAAACTTCTGCACACTGGGGGAAGACGGTGTAATTCTGGACAGAAGAGCAGGAAGAATTTCAACTGATCTGTGCGTTGAACTTGTTGACCAGCTTAAAGCGGTGTCAGTTCCCGGGTTTGAGGTGTTTGTGGAACCTGTGAAAGAACACCGGGCGTGTGTTGTGTTCCGTGGCGCCGGTCTTTCAGAGCACATACACGACACGGATCCCGGTCTTACAGGCGAGAAGCCAGTTCCGGTAACAGCTACAGATTCAGATGCCGCTACGGCAGTAAAGGTGGTTGGCGAGTTCATAGACAAGTCCATGGAGATACTGAAAGACAAGTCACCTGCGAACGGGCTTCTTCTACGAGGGTTTGCCCTTCATGAAGACCTTCCCACCATGCAGGACAGGTACAGGCTGAACCCTGCAGCTGTTGCTCTTTACCCCATGTACCGCGGTGTGGCTTCTCTTGCCGGTATGGAACAGTTCCAGTCAAACCCGGCAGACCTCACCGGGGAAGTTGTGGCTGTGAACAACGCGCTTAAAGCAGGAAAAGATTTTGTTTTTCTTCACCACAAGTACACCGACAGTTCAGGTGAAGATGGTGATCATGAGAGAAAAGTCCGGGAGATAGAAAAATTTGACGCTGCAATTCCTGAACTTGTTAAGTGCGGGTTTGATGTTATATGCATAACAGGTGACCACTCTACTCCCTGCCCAATGAAACTTCACAGCTGGCACCCGGTACCGGTTCTTATCCATGGCGGGCCTCAGAGAACCGGATGGAGCCGCAGGTTTACAGAGAGAGAAGCCGCTTCAGGTGCCCTTGGCACATTCAAAGGCAGTGAACTGATGCCGCTTCTTCTGGCAGCGGCAGGAAGACTGGCAAAGTTTGGGGCCTGACTCCTGCAGTTCGGCTCTGGTGTGTCTTTCCGGCGGTGTGGATTCCACCGCGGCCCTGCTGCAATGCAGCAGACTGTTCAGTTCAGTAAGGGCTGTTTACGTGCAGACCGGCCACAGAACCCCACCGGAGCAGGCGTATGAATCGTGCCGACAGCTTGGAATAGAGTTTTCAGTTGCCGACGCCAGGGTGCTTTTCAACACGCAGATAAAACAGTTTACCCTTGATGCCTACAGGTCCGGCATAACTCCCAATCCGTGTGCCCTGTGCAATGCCAGGGTCAAACTGGCAGTTCCATTCTCAATGCTTGGCCATGGAGAATGTCTTGTTACAGGGCATTACGCCGGGAATTCAGTGAGTACGCTGGAGAGGGGGATGGATTCCACCAAAGATCAGTCTTATTTTCTCTCTCTTGTACCCGGGGAAATACTTGATCGCTGCTTTTTCCCCCTTGCAAAAAGTCACAAAGGTGATGTAAGAGCAGAAGTTCTTGAAAGCGGGCTTCCTTTCCTGGAAAGAGAAAGCCAGGACCTGTGTTTCCAGAGGGCAGGTGCTGGTGTTCCAGGAGATGTGGTGGACACAGATGGAAACACAGTGGGCAGACACAACGGGCTGGACAGTTACACACCAGGGCAGAGGAAAGGTTTCGGAGCCCACAACGGCAGGAAGTATGTGGTACGGCTGGACATCCTTCGCAACCGCCTGATAATCGGTGAGGAAGAATACCTTTACAGTGAATACTGTATTCTGAATAGTATCAACTGGCTGAACAAACCGGTGGAAGAAAAGTTTACATGCATGGTTCAGATCCGCTACAGAAAGACGGCTGTGCCTGCAGATGTTTTTCTGAACGGAGACGGTACACAGGTTGTGGTGAAATTTCACCGTTCGCAGAAGGCTGTAGCTCCAGGTCAGGTAGGGGTTATGTTCCTTTCAGATTCCGTCATTGGAGGCGGTATCATAGACAGATACGAAGGAGATACTTATGCCTAACAGAATAAAGCAGGAGATAGACAGGCTGAAGAATGATCGTGGTGCTGTCATTCTTGCGCACAGCTACCAGCCGGGCAACATACAGGACATAGCTGATTTTGTGGGAGATTCTCTTGAACTCTCCCGTATCGCGGCATCTGAGTCCGCGGAGCTTGTGGTGTTCTGTGGTGTTAAGTTTATGGCGGAGACCGCCAAACTGCTCTCTCCCGACAGCACAGTTGTGCTTGCCGCGCCAGACGCAGACTGTTCACTGGCCGCCTGTATGAGCGGTGACGATCTCAGGCGGATGAAGAAGCGTTATCCAGGTGCAGAGGCAGTTATCTATGTGAATTCCACCATCGATCTTAAATCCGAAGCCTGGTCGTGCTGCACAAGCGCGAATTCAATTGAGGTCGTTGAGGCCGCTCCTTCAGATGAAGTTATCTTCGGCCCTGACAGAAACCTGGGAACCTGGGTAGCCGAGAACACGAGCAAGAAGCTTCATATCTGGCCTGGAGGCTGCCATGCCCACAGCGGTGCTGATATCCGGGATTTGAGGGAGAAAAAGGCGGAGTGGCCCGATGCCAGAGTTCTGGTTCATCCGGAATCTCCTTCCGTATTTCTGTGGGAGGCAGATCAGGTTCTTGGAACAGGAGGAATGATAAAGTATGTGAAAAACTCCGCTGCAGACAGATTTATTATAGGTACAGAGGAGGGTATGATCTACCGTCTGGAAACTCTGTTTCCCGGTAAAGAATTCAAAGCTGCCGGGAATATTGTCTGCCCCGACATGGGCTACACTACTCCCGAGCTGGTTCTCAAAGCTCTTGAGTCCCGTGGTAATGGAATACAGATTCCCGACGAACTGGCAGACGGGGCTGCTGCGGCAGTGAGACGAATGACACAGACGGGGTAGGTGGAAATTGCTGAAACTGGCGGTAACTCAGGTCTGGTACGACAACGAACCCGGTATAAGCGGGGAATACGGTCCATTTCAGTACGGCCTGAACCACAGTTACGCCGCATTGCTTGACCGCTCTGATCTTCTCCCGCTTGCAGTTCTGCCGGTGGACAGTATTACCCCTGTGGAAATACTTGCGGAGTTCGATGCTCTTGTGCTCACAGGCGGCGGAGATCCTTCTCCATATCTGTTCGGCAGAACAGACCAGGGAAGCAGGAATCCAAGACCATACAGGTCAACCTGGGATTTAAAGCTTTACCGTGCCGCAAGAGAACTGGATATGCCCATTCTGGGTATCTGTCTTGGTATGCAGCTTATGGGCATTGCAGAGGGAGTTGCTCTGATTCAGGATATTCCTTCAGGAGAAGTGTTTCACGATGGGTCTGCAGACAATCCGGTAAGACACACTGTTACTCTTGTGCCGGGCAGCCGGCTTTACTCTATACTCGGCAAAACTGTCGATGTTGCCACTTCTCACCATCAGGCACTTGAAGAAACTCCCCCGGGGTACACAGTTACTGCCAGAAGTGAGGACGGGCTGATTGAAGCTATTGAAAGCACAGACGGACTGGCTCTGGGTGTGCAGTGGCATCCGGAAAGAGACACTACCGGAGGGCCTATTGTAGATACTCTAATGGAACTGGCAGGCAGGTAATGATATACAGGTGCATACCCGAGAGGATCAGCAGAATATGGGGTTCTCTTCCTCCGGAAAAGCAGGGGGCTGAACCAACCGGTGAGATCTGGTGGTTTTCCGGTGAAACGGTTCTGGCTGGTGAAAACGGTACAACCAGAAAAGCTGGTGAATTTTTCCCCGGGAACTCAGTTCCACTGGTGGTTAAAACCCTGCATGCCGCAAGAAACCTGTCGGTACAGGTTCATCCCGGCTGTGACGGAACCGAACCGGTTAAAGACGAATCCTGGGTGGTTCTCAGCGGCAGGGGAAAGATACTCCACGGAACTGCAGACGATACCACACCTGATCAGTTCAGAGACGCTGTTCGAAATGGATCGGTGGAAAATATCCTGCAGGTGATCCAGGCTGAACCCGGGCTTGTCGTTCACCTGCCTGCAGGTACCGTTCATGCTCTGGGAGCAGGGCTCACTGTGCTTGAAGTTCAGCTGAACTGTGACGTTACCTACCGCCTGTGGGATTACGCGAGAAAAGACATTAACGGTAACCTGAGAGAGCTTCACATAAAAAAGGGTCTGGAAGCGGTTAACTGGGAAAACATGGGCAGGGCTTCAGTGGTATCCGGTGATTATCTGAATGCAGGCAAATACTATATGAGAAGATCAGTACCGGGTGTTCTGAATCTGAAGCCACTGGAGCTGGTGTATATACCAGGGGAAAACCGGTGCCTTTTTGCCGATGGGGAAGGCGGAACTGTTTCAACACCACACCACTCATGGATATTGGGGATGACAGATGAGTAACACGGGAATCTTTGCGGTAATAATGGCTGGTGGTCGCGGAACCAGGTTCTGGCCTGCTTCAACGAATGCCAGGCCCAAACAGTTTATGGACCTGCTGGGTGGCGGTACCATGCTTCAGAAAACAGCCGGCAGATTTGCGGGTATTACAGGTTCTGACAGAGTTCTGGTGGTTACAGGTGTCTCACACCGGAGACTTGTAAAACAGCAGCTTCCTCTGCTTCCGGAAAGCAATCTTCTTCAGGAGCCTGTTGGTAGAAACACTGCTGCCTGCATAGGGTGGGCTGCTGAAACCCTGAGGCGGCGCGGGTACGGTGAAAGTATTATGGTGGTTGCCGCAAGCGATCACCGGATAGAACCGGTTGAGGGGTTTGAAGAAACTGTTCGTAATGCCGTAACACTTGCTGAAAAGGGTTATCTGTGCACCATTGGTATTCCTCCGGATTACCCGGCAACAGGTTACGGCTACCTGCAGACAGGGGAGGAGATCAAACCGGGTCGGCTGGTGAAAAGTTTCCGTGAGAAACCGGACGAACAAACTGCCTCCATGTACCTGAAATCAGGGGATTACCTGTGGAACTCCGGTATGTTCATCTGGAAAGTCGACAGTTTTCTCGAAGAGTTAAAAAACTACATGCCGGAACTATACATGGGAATACAGCAGTTACCTGATACCACATCTCCTTCCAGGGAAGTATACAGCGCCCTTCAGTCTCAATCTGTCGACTACGGCGTTATGGAGAAAACCCGCAGGGCAGCAGTAGTACCTGCTATGTTCCAGTGGAGTGACATAGGAGACTGGCCCGGTGCAGGGAGGGCAGGAGTTTCAAAGGGCAGCAGCATGCTGATAGATTCAGAGAATGTTCTTGTCTATGATGAAACCGACAGATTGACTGTGGTGGTAGGATTGAACAATGTCAGTGTGGTTTCTACCGGAAAGGCGCTTCTGGTGATGTCTGACTCTGATGCCCAGAAGGTGCGCGAAGTCGTCAGCAGGCTTGAAAAGACAAGACCTGATCTTGTTTAAAACACGCAGATGCAGAGTGTAATGAACTTCACACTGAAACAGATTGGAACAATACACACTCCGTACAAAGACAGCGCACCGTATCAGCCTGTTGATACAGGTGAGGATGTATTCTTTCTTGAACTCTTTGACGGTTATTCAGAAGGGCTTCAGGATCTGTCCGCGTTCAGTTACATGTACCTGCTTTACTACGCTCACAGGGTTACACAAAAAGCTGATATGGCTGTATCACCTCCATGGGCTGGCGGAAAAGAGGTAGGTGTGTTTGCAAGTCGTTCACCGGTAAGACCGAATCCAATAGGGCTGAGTGTCGTTCAGGTTAAGTCCGTCGCTGAAAACAGGGTATATACTTCAGGTCTGGATGTGTTTGACGGAACTCCTCTGCTGGATATCAAGCCGTACATAAAAGACCTGGATGACAAACCGAAGGCCAATTACGGGTGGCTTTCAGACCTGGATGACATGGAACACCTCACTTTACACATAAGAGGTATTCCACATGAACACTGAGAGCAGGTGCGTTACCTTATTGTAACCGGAGCTCCCACAGGAAGCCAGAAGTAAGCCCATCTGGCTGTGAAGTAGCCAAGACGCACGCACCCATGGGACAGGGGCTCTCCGAGCCGGTGTTCCGCAGAGCGGGAAGCCTGATGAAGACCTATTGCACCGGAATCTTCTATGGCCTGCCAGTATGGCATATGAACTCTGTAGATACTTGAAACCGGGCTCCATCGTTTGTAGAGAACCTCGAAATCACCGCTTGGGGTTGCTCTGGATGGCCTTCCCGTGGAAACGAGAGCTAGATTTGCTTCCCGTCCGTCTTCCAGAAATACTATGGTCTGCATCTCTTTGCTGACTATTGCAAGTCTTGTCGCCGACCCGGTGTCGGCGAACAGAATCTGAGCGGGAAGCACAGACACAATTCCCCTTAGAAGCAGGAAAGGTACAATGAAGCAGTTCAGTGCAAACCTCCATCCGGTAATCAACACCAGTCTGTTTTAAAGATAACCACTTACTCTGCTACGAATTCCGGCTGTAGTCAAGGGCGGAAGAGTTGACTTTCAGGTTGTATTGAAGCAGATTTCCATCTGTATGCCCTGAGGGCGTTCTTTGATAATTCCAGAATTATGTCTGAATGGAGGATTGATTTGAATCTCGCGAAAATTTTGGTTACTCTGGCAGTTGGGCTTCTTGTCGTCGCAGGTTGTTCATCTCCGGCAGTTACCGGTATCAAAGTTCACATACAGAATGGTGAATATCAGGATGCTGTGGTTCTTGCCGACAGCGTTATAGCAAACGGCGAGGGATCCAATGCGGAGGTGTGGTACTGGAAGGCCAGAGCGTACAGCATGATGCATGTCTGGGACGAAGCTGCCGTATCCTTTGTTAAGGCCTATGAACTCGATCCTCTAATGGCAGCCGACATGGCATCCTACTGGCCTGCCTTTTACAACACTGCTGCAGGTTATGTTTCCGAGGGAAACAATGAAGATGCGATCAGCATGCTTGAAACAGGCAGTGAGATCGTCCCTGACCGTCCTGAGTTCGACCAGATGCTTGGTGATATTGCTCTGAATGAGCAGAGGTATGAAGACGCAATTGACTATTTCGAAGCATCGATCAATCTTGCAGTTACGAAAATGGACGAAATCCGCGAAAGCATTGAAACATCGCTGGATCCGGAATACACAGAGCAGTTGAATGATGCGCTGGACAACATGGTGCACAGCGTTGTTCTTTCCACCTACAACACAGGTGCTATTCTTAAGAACCGTTACATGAATTCTGAAGATGAAACGGAAGCTGCAGCGATTCTCGATGAGGCTGTAGCAGTGTACACCAGAGGTATTGAGATAGACCCTTCAAGCGCGGATCTCATGACAGGTCTTGCGGAATTCTACATTCTTTCTCAGCAGTACGATGAAGCCATCGCAATCTACGACAATGCTCTTGCCGCCATCGAGGCCGGTGTTGAAGAGGGCTGGATTTCTGAAGAAGATGCAGCTGAAATGAGAGCTGAGGTTCTTCTTACAAGAGGATTCACTTTCATTGAAATGGACAGATTCGACGAAGGTATTGCCGCACTTGAGGAGTGCAGGACTCAGATGGGTGATACCTACATGGTGCTTGAAATGATTGGTCACGCCAACTTCGTTATGGAAAACTACGACGAGTCTCTCGCGGTTATGACTCAGCTCACCGAGACTGAGGGGCTCACAAACGAGCAGTATGCCAACGCTTGGTATATGGTGTACGCCAACTATATCCGTCTTGAGCAGGACAATGATGCCCTTCAGGCGATACTGAATGCCATCCAGTACGACGGCAACAATGCGGATTACTACGAATACCTGGCCCAGACCTACAGTACCCTTGGCAGAAACAGTCAGGCAATGGAGGCAATGGCCAAGTCTCAGAGCCTGCGTTAGAAGTATAGTACTACGCAAAGAGCCCGGCATTCAGCCGGGCTCTTTGTATACGTATCAGGTTATTTCAGGCGAACAAGAAGCTGATTCTTTTCCACTCGTTCTCCAGCGGAAACGGCCACAACATCAACGGTGCCTGAAACAGGTGCAGTTATCTCGTTGTACATTTTCATGGCATCAAGAATGAGAAGAACATCGCCTTCTTTCACAACAGTGCCAGCTGTTGTTTTTACCTCTACAACTGTGCCGGGGATAAAGGCGTTTACAAGCCTGATATCCGGCGGGATCCATCTTTTGTTGAAGGAATCCGGTACCTCTGTTTCGTAGATGGTTTCATCTATGTTCAGTTTTCTAAGCTCATTTTCATTCTGCATTGTTTTCCCCCGGAATCTAAAGAGGAATGTTGCCGTGGCGGCGGAACGAGTTGCCGTGGTCCTGCCTGCCGGCGTATTCAAAAGCCTTTATGACTATTTCACGTGTTTTACGGGGTTCTGTGAGAACATCGACATAGCCTTTAGACGCCGCAACATAGGGGTTGGCAAATTTGTCTTCGTACTCCTGAATTTTTTCCTGGCGGGTTGCTTCCGGATCATCGCTGGCGGAAATTTCTTTCCGGAAAACAATGTTTGCGGCACCCTCGGCACCCATTACTGCGATCTCAGCCGTGGGCCATGCAACAACACTGCTTGCTCCCAGATGGCGGCTGCACATTGCTATGTATGCTCCGCCGTAAGCCTTGCGCATGATAACTGTAACTTTTGGTACAGTTGCTTCGCTGTAGGAATACAGAAGCTTTGCACCGTGTCTTATAACTCCCGCATGCTCCTGATCGACGCCTGGAAGGTAACCAGGGGTGTCTACAAATGTAAGCAGGGAGATACCGAAAGCATCGCAGAAGCGGATAAACCTGGCGGCTTTGTCAGATGCATTCACATCTAGAACTCCTGCAAGATATCTTGGCTGATTGGCAACAATGCCTACAGTTTTACCGTTCAACCTGGCGAACCCGACAACGATGTTTTTCGCATAGTGTTCATGTACCTGCATGAAGTCACTGTTGTCTACTATACCTTTGATTACACTGGTAACATCGTAAGCTTTTCTGCGGTTGTCCGGAATGATGTCATCGGATATTCCCTTTACAGGTTCGGCAGGCTCGTGAACAGGTGGTTCTTCCAGACAGTTTGCAGGGAGAAAGCTGAGAAGTCTTTTGATCTGCTGGAAGGCTTCCCTTTCAGTTTCTGCGTAGAAGTGTGCATTTCCCGTAACCGAAGTGTGTGTTCTGGCTCCGCCGAGAACCTCTGGAGAGACATCCTCACCCAGAACTGTTTTGATTACCTGCGGTCCTGTTATGAACATATTGGATATTTTATCAACAACAAAAACAAAATCGGTGAGCGCCGGAGAGTATACAGCACCTCCGGCACACGGACCCAGAATAAGAGACAACTGTGGAATAACACCGCTGAAAGTTGTGTTTCTAAGGAATATTTCACCGTAACCGTAGAGTGAATCAACACCTTCCTGAATTCTGGCTCCTCCAGAATCATTGATGCCGATCAGAGGTATTTTCCTGGTTCCGGCACCGTCCATTACTTTGACGATCTTTGCCGCATGAGCTTTACCCAGAGAGCCTCCCGCAACGGTGAAATCCTGCGCGAAGATAGCTACGGGCCGGTTATCAATCTTACCGTAACCTGTTATTACTCCGTCACCTGCAAGTTTTTTTCTGTCCATGCCGAAATCTGTTGATGAATGTTCAACGAACAGGTCGGTTTCCAGGAAAGAGCTGGTGTCAAGAATCTCGTTCACTCTCTCTCTTGCTGTAAGTTTTCCCCGCTTCTTCTGTTTTTCCTGAGCCACATCTCCGCCGCCCTTGAACAGATTCTGCACTCTGGTGCCAAACTCGGTTAACCTTTTCTTGATAGACATCTATGTTCCCTCCCCGCCAGACGGCGTGTATCTGTTTTCCAGTTCTCTCAACAGCAACAATCTCTCTGAGGCGTAATCAGGCAGCACAAACCCACCGTCCTGAAGTCTCCTGTACTCAGTGCCTGCGTCAACGGTATTACCCATGTCCCACAGACTGTTGGCAAGAAGCATCCTTGCCTCAGAGTAAAAAGGTGATACTGCCAGTGCCATTCTGCACAACTCCACCGTTCCCGGAAAATCACGTGCCCCACGGCAGACTCTGGCTGCCCTCTCAAGTACCATGGGACTATGCGCTCTGGACAAGGCCAGAGTGGAAAGTTCGCCGGCACGCACCTGATTCCCTGACAGGGAATATAACCATGCACATTGGGCAATGCCCCATGGCCGCAGGGAGTCAACAAAAAGATCTGCTTCACACAGAGCTGCCGTCTGCTGTCCTGTAATCCATAAAGCTGTTATGTGAATGGCTTTTCTGTTCCACCTGGTTTCGGCAATTTCTACCGGTATTCCGGCAATTCCTTCATTTTCTGCAAATTCACCGTTTTGCAGCCAGGAAACAGCTGACTGAAGAGATAGATCGCCTGTTGCTGCGGCACTTGCAGCTGCAGCCTGCAGGTTGCCGCTGCGACAGTTTTCCCAGCAGCGGATTGTTTCCGCCCAGATACCGCGATCATTTTCATCGAGTTCAGGTGTGAACGAGGTATCACTGCGGAATTGGAGCGCTTCAACAGCGTGGTTCAGAACCCGGGAACCCAGCTGGTCTCGCTGTATCTTAAGTTCACTCAGTGCAGAAGAGGGAAGCTGGTACAGAGGGGTTGAGATAAACTCTCCCGGATCCAGAGGATCGAAGTACCGGAACGCAAGGGATTCAAGACCAGTCTCCTCAAGAAGCTTCCATTTCGCGTATGTACTTGTGAGGCTGCAGATCTGTATGGGAACCCACTGGGGAAGTTTTGCCGCAAGGTAAACTGAAGAGCTGCTGCTTCTGGTGTTGTAGATCAGAAGATTGAATCCGTACCTGTTAAACAGATCATTCTGCAGCCCGATGAACTCTTCACCTGGAGACTCTGCAATCATAAGGTAGTCCCAGTAGAGACCTTCCGGGTACAGCAGACACCTGCCGTCCATGAACAGCGGGAATCTTTCTCCAAACCGGAACTCCAGGTAACCTGATATCTCATTGGTGTTGAACACCACGGCATTTTCCATCAGGGCAGGATTTTCCTCAAGCAGGCTGGCCAGTTCTACTGGATACACGCTCCAGTCAACACCGGCTCCAAGCTGTTTAGGCGGTCCTATTTCCCTTGGAATACCGTAAACGAACGGCACTGCCGCAAGCACCACCGCGAGAACCGCAGCGTACTTCGCGGTGAGCTTCAGCCGCAGCATACCTGGAATCCAGGCCAGCATCGCCGGCGCAAGAAGTTCCCCGTTGCGGGCAGCAAAGGCAGTAGCAGCAACAAGAACTGTCAGAGCAGCAACTCTTCCACGGTCTATTGCTTTTTTGAACACAAGCAGCAGAACTGCTGTGCCAAGGGTAAGACCGGAAAACAGCAGTGCTGTGCGGGACAAGGTTCTTTCAGGTGCGTACCTGGGGTCAAACGGGCTCCACCATTCACGGATGGACTGCTTGAACAATGGATGGGCGAGAAAGGAAGGAAGGTATTCCAGTGTTCTGAACCCGTTGGGGTGTATACCGCTTGCGAGAACAAGAACCGCAGGGGGAATAAGCCACTTTAGAAATATTTTGTACCTGCCTGAGAACAGTTCCCGCATTGCAGGTACAGAGGCGAGAAAAATACCCATCACAAACCCAGCATGCACATTTACCCACAGAACCTGCAGAGGAAAAAGAAAAAGTGTAAGTTTCCATGGCTTGTGTGTCTTGAAGGACAGTATGTACAGGTACAGTGAAAAGAAGAAAATGCTGAAGAAGTGCGGTCGGCTTATCCAGCGGGGTTGAGCCAGAGCCAGCCACACAGCACCGACAACAAACGCGGTCCCCGGGGAAGCACCGTTTTTCAGTGAGGCTTTGAAAGCAAAAAGAACGGACAGACCTATGAACAGAGCTTTAAGCAGTACCGGACCGGCCTCACCAAGGTGAATCCAGGACAGAGCCATGGCAGTTTCTGCCAGCCATTCATGTTGTATCCAGTAAGCACCATGTCTTGTCCAGGTAAAAGGGTCCGCGGTTCTTATTTCTCCAGTTTCAACTATGTCAATTCCGTTGCGGAGGTGCCAGAAAATATTGCCGTTGTGTATCGGTGTTATGGAATACAGTACGGCAATCAGTGTCAGCAGCCAGCAAAGTACGGCTGTTTCAGTAATTCTCTGCGATGCTTTCAATTCTACTCCGGGTAAGTGGGGTTGCGGAAAACTCCAGTGCTTTCAGGTAAAAACTGTCTGCAAGGGCCGGATCCTGTTCCTGGATCATTCTTCTCATCCAGGCTTCGGCAACGATATCCATAGCCATTGGATCCGGCGACTCTCCGCAGAACCTGAATATAGCCATTTGATCCAGATCAGGGGATTCCTGCGCAGCTCTTACCGGGCTGAAGATAAGTCCCTGCAGGGAAAAGTCTTGAGCTCTGTTCCAGGCTCTCGAAATGTGTACGGTTCTCCCTCCGATTTCCGGTGGAATTGGTGGAGGGGGAGAGAACTCAAAGTAGTTTCCGTAAGAATCGGATAGAACGACATCCGGTCTGAATCCAAGAGTGTGCTGTGCGTATGCCGCATAGAACGCGTCGTGTGCAACAGGTCTGTAGACAGACCCCGGCTGCAGAGAAGACATTACATCGGTTGTCCACCTCATTGCAATATCGTCATCTGTTCTGTCTGCGGATACAACGCCGCTTACTGCCGCTGCAGCTACGACCACAATCGTTCCGATCTTTATCGGTAAAGTTTTTTTGAACAGAGACTGAATGCCCCCGGTGCATCTGATTGAAAGGGGCAGAAGAAGAATCCAGAGCTGTCCTGCAGGGTCCGGCAGGCTGTATGAAGCCAGGAACAGCACAGCGGCAATTATTGGAAGGTCTTTTTTTGCTCGGAATCTGCCTCCTGCTGCAGCAAGCAGCGTAAATACCGCAAGTGCTGGAATGCCGATGAAACCAAGCGCTGTTGCAAGCCTTGTAAACGATGGAACATTCAGTCTTCCGGAATACATGGTAAAGTACGAGAACAGTGACTCCAGCGTGTGTGGGTGACCGTAGTGTGCTATTCTGCAGGCTCCTGACCTGAGTGGTATGTAGAGATACAGAGTGGCTGGCACGAGAATGAACAGCAGAAAGGGCCAGTTCTTTTTGAAAGAGAGAAACAGGGAAGCTGATAGAAGTGAAACAGGGTGTCCTCCGAACAGAGCCATTCCGGAAACATATGGCGATACAACAGAGTCTTTCAGGTAAATTGCCAGCAGAACCAGTACCATGGCCAGCGGATAGATCTCCAGACTGTTGAACTGGCTCAGCACAGGAGCAGAAGTAAGGAAAAGAACTATGCCGACAGAGGCTGCGGAGAAGCTGTAGCCCGCTTTTCTGAAAGCGGCTGTTCCGATTGCAGCAGCAGCAGCTCCCAGAAAACAGTTCAGAATTCTCAGGTGTCCGTAAAGCGGTGAAAACACAACAGAGAACAAGCGGATCATCATAAGGAAAAGAGGATAGCCCGGGGCATGGGCTATCTGAAGCTCGGAGCCGCACACAGCGAATTCCGCACCGTCAGTGGCGTCAAACGAAGGAGGTCCGGTCAGCAGCGCAAGCACAAAGAATCCAGCAGAAACCCCGAAAATCAGTAGTATTCTGCTTCGCATACAACAGATTCCAGTGAATCACAGAGATCTTCAGCCCATTGAATTCCAGAAAAAGATTCCTTCAGCAAAGCCGATTCCGCAGTGTCTCCCCGAGCCTTCAAAATACCGGCGAGAATGGCTCTGTTTCTGACTATTCCCGGATAACAGTAAGCCGCATACCTGGCAGTGACAGCTGCCTCGGTGTAGTTTCCGGTTTGCAGTGCCGCGTTCAGAGCGAAAGAAAAGGCTGCCGGTGACGGGTACAGCTCGCCGGCGATTGCCCTTGATGCAAAAACAAGCGTGCTGTCTGGTTTGTCTTCCGCAGCAAACCACATTGCCGCGGTCTCAAGAACTTCGTTGTTGTCAGGTTTTATCAGAATGCACCGGTGAAGCAGATCGCTTCTGTCACCCTGGCCAGTTGCTATTACACAAGCTCGAAGTCGGGCAAGCATAACAGGCAGACAGTAACCGAATCTGTGTTCTGCCTCATTGTAAAGAGAGTCCCAGTCTGCTTCTCCTGTGACTGCGGCAAGGGTTATTGTCATTGCCCAGTCTTCAGCTGCAGCAATTGGAGAGTCGAGGAAAGCCATTGAATACTGAAGTGAACGCAGAGTGTCACCCATGGTCAGGTGCACAGTTGCCATTGATCTCAGAACCATCGGGTTCATCCCGGTTCTAGAGTGTATGTAGTTCAGCGAGGCAGTATCTCCTGTGAGTGAAAGGAATGAAACTCTCATGTTTACAGCACTGCTGAGTTCCGATTCATCTGCAACATCAGTATAGAGTTCGAAAATCCTGTTGAATTCTGAGGTATCCTTCCTGGCAAATGCCAGGTTCATCATAACTTTCATCAGAGAAGCGCTTGAATCACCCCTTGCAATCGCGGTTTCACACACGTACCTCGATCTTTCATTCTGACCGGTCAGGTGGGTGGTTTCACCCAGGGTCAGCCAGGGACCGCCGCCAGCTGCAAGCCTGGCTGCTGATTCAAGAGCAAGTCCTATCCGGGAGGATCTGGCGAAAGTATCCGTTCTTCTTGCAAGACCTCTTTCCCATGCGTTTCGATTCGATGACGGAGGGGAAATCAGCACAGCTGCAAGTGGAATAACCAGAAGAGCAGAGGCAGAAGTTCTTTTGTGTGCCAGAAATACTGTCACAGGAATGAGGAGAAGAGACAGTACCGCTGAAGATGCGGAAAGAGAAAAACCAGCAGGTGAGAGGGCAGTTACAAACAGTGCCACTGCAAACACGGCGTGTCTCAGCCTCTTCGGACCCGGCAGGCCGGATACTGCGAATGCAAGACCGGCGAAAACAAGAGTTTCCCAGCCGGATGCCCACGCAAGGGTCAGCGCCGTCAATGAGGCTACAAGACGGAAATACCCTTTCCACGAGGCTGCAGTCACCAGCCACAGGGATGCCATAAGAGCTCCGGTTATGGTTATGGTATCCGCCATTGTCAGACCGCCTGCGGGTACAACTGCGAAAGCTGCCACTGTTCCCAGTACAGCTGCAAAACTTATGGGAATGTTGTCTCTGGCAGCCTGCTTAAATTCCATCCAGTGTTTTTCTGAGAGCTCTTTCACGAACCACAGCGAAAGCAGCGAAACCGGAATCATGTCAACAAGGTAAACTATAAAGTGTGACGCTCCTGTTACAGGAGCCTCAGTTGCCGCATGCCACTGGAGAAGTGAATGTGTTACCCCGTCACCGGGAAAAAGAGGTTGAAAAATCACACCGATGAGGTAGGGCCATGTGAAGAATGACAGAAACACCGGGGCGAAAACCAGGGTGTTCAACACACCGCGGAGAATTCTTTTATTCGGGGCGACAGCCCATGTAAAAACACCGGCAAGAATGCATCCTATTGCAGCTTCAACTCTGATCCCTGTGGTTGTTCCATTCAGCGTGACTGCGGGATTGAAAAAATTCAAAAGGAACCATGCAGCGTTGCTTCTTTCCAGAGGGAAGTAACCTATTGCGGATGTTGTTCCCGCCAGTTTGTCTATTATCGGTGGAAGCAGAGTGAGGATCCAGGCCAGAACCATTATTTTCAGCAGTTTTGCAGTCTGGTATCCGCTGAACATTCTCATCACAAAAACAAGCATCAGAAGTGGAAAAATGTATGCCACAGGGAAGTGAAGCATGAATGCCGGAGCAGGAAATATCAATCCCAGCGTAATTGCTTCAAGCAGATTCCGCATAATTACTGTAACTGCAAAAACAGCAGCAAGCTGCCAGGGTGAAACAGGAAGACTGTCTCCCCAGTTTATTACCCGGTCTATCGGTGTTTTTAAGTTCATTCTCCCTCCACAGGGTAAAATGCCTGCATGGCCGGGTAACCGTTACCCGGGGTATTCCATTCCAGCCCGGATATCATCCTCACTGTGGCTGCAAATCCGCTGAGATCCATTCCTTCCAGAATCCGGTTCTCAATGCCTTTTCCAGTGAAAGCCCCCCATCCTCTGTACTGGTCTTCAGAAACCGGTGAAACATAGACAGATACAGTGATGTTGTTCTGCTCTGCGTTCTCCAGCCAGAACCTGATGATCCCGACACCGCTGCCAGCTTCAGGAGCAATCTGTAGAATCATGTCCGGTTTCAGGAACAGAATCAACTGCAGAATCGTTTCCTGTCTGATAACCGGATCATCCCACAGTGAATCCTCCAGCATTTCAGGTACAATGTCCGGCATCACGGCCACGGGAAGACCGTTTGAATCTATCTGTATTACCAGGTGGTCACGCGAACCAGAAAAGCTTTCGCCTTCAGGAAGTACAAGTATCATAAGTTTTCCCGCACTGTCGGCCTCGGAAACAACAGAATAGAATAACTCAAGAGCGCTCACATCACATGGAAGAAACTGCCCTGCGGCAGTCGACGGAAACTCTGTCACCGCTAGAGGTACTGTGTTATCGTGCTCATCGCCCGGGCAGAATACAACCATGGAAACATCGCCTGTCTCGGGTAAAAGCTCTGTACTGCGCGGGACACTTTCATTTCCGCAACCGGTCTGCAGTCCAGCAAACAGCGTGGTGACCAGCAAGAGAAAAAAGTGCCCGGCATGAAACCGGGCACTGTTGTCAGTCATACAGTAGCTACCTGAGAATTGATACTCTGGCAGTTTCAACTGAGTTCTCATGTCTGAGAACCACAAAGTATGTACCAGACGAGAGTCCGCCCTGGAATTCTACGGAATGCAGTCCCTGATCGGCTTCGCCTGAGAAAAGTGTTGCAACCCTGCGGCCCGTCATATCCACAACTGACAGGTCGGTGTAACCGGAAGAAGGCAGGGTGAAACTCAATTCCGATCCTGCTGTTACAGGATTTGAACCTGGGTTAAGTCCCAGGTAGCCCGGGGTTTCGCCTTCCTCGATACCTGTGGTGAATGACAGATCGAAGGTGTAGTTAGCTGTAAAGGATGTATTGGTCATAAATGCCGGGAAGAAGATTGCGTAATCCCAGCCCTCGGTGGGAACAGCTACTGTTTTCTGTCCTGATGGTTCGGCACAGTCGTACCATGCAAACTGCAGATTGTTGTCGTTGAAGAGGATCACGCCAAGATTCCACTCGAAGTTGTCTCTGCCGTCGAAGTCCATCTGAACCCAGCCGCCCTGATAGTCTTCAAGTTTCACCTTTATCCAGGCTATTCCGTAGGTGTCCATGAGATACTGAGAGTATGAACCCTGGTCTCCGCTGAAGGGAAGAGTAGTAACATTGTGCCAGCTGAACACAAGGGGGGTTCCCCATGTATCTGCTTCTTCGTCGAAAAGATTAAAGCTCGCATACCACTGAGGGCCAACCATGTAGCGCCACAGACCGTAAGCCATGAAACCGTTCTCGAAAGAACTGCCGTGGGCTGTGAACATTTCATCAAGAGCATCCCACATGTTTGGTCCGATCGTGGCGGCACAGTTTTCCCATACCTCTCTTACCGCCTCGTATCCGTACATCAGCCCCATCATTCTGGGCCAGTAACTGGCTCCGTACCAGTACATGGCTCCGTCATCAATTCCCCTGTAGGGTTTTCTCATTGCTCCGCTTGAATAGTAGCTGAGGTAGTCATTGATGTCGTCCCAGAGCTGATCTTCCACCCAGACTGCGCAGTTTTCCATGAACCATGTTGGCTCCTGATAGTCGTAAGACATCTGTATGGCGTGCTGAAACTCATGAGCAGTGGTAACCTTCTGATGGTTAACACCAAGATCGTTGCCCATGACAATATGGCTGGCGCTGCATGAGTGGGTGGAGTCCGGTGGCTTGTATTCTCCGCCGCTGGATGTGTACCCAAGAGTACCACCGGTAAGGTGTGCTATATAAATATCGTAGAGATTGTCTCCGCCAACGTTGTTGTCTGGAGGGGGGGTGATGAAGTTCATGGTTCCGCACTCTTCGCTCCAGGCATAGTCCACGTAGTCGCCGATATCCTGTGCGTATGAGAGTGCACAGGCGTCAACACCGGTTAAGGTGTAGTGTACTCTGAAATGTCCACCTGTTGTTACAAAACTCTGGGGACTGCCTGAAAGTGACGGTCTGCTTGCCAGAGAAAGAATTTCATCGAGAGTGCTGCTGGAAATCTGGTCAAACAGAAGTGTGGCCTCGTGAAGGGCAGGAGTTCCACTGATGTCTGTGTCTGCCCCGGTCAGGTACTGCTGTGGAAGCCTGCTCTGGTCTACAACACTGTACACCAGGTACAGTGCTCTTTGATCAGCTGTGAGATTCTGATCGTTTTCTATGCGCTGAAATGCCGTGTCCGCGAACGCACACAGACTCAGCAGCAACAAAGTTACAAGAGCTATTTTCATTGATCCTCCAATTTTGATACGGCAACCGGAACCCGGCTCCCCTGTACTACCCAATAACTGCCAGCCCGACAGAACCCGCCCGGAGCTGCCGGACAACGCGTTCCTTCCTTCCTGCAGGAGGAACAACAAGCATCCATGCGCCTAATCTAGAACCTTTTGTCCCCTTTGTCCATAACATTCGCAGGACAAATCAGTTCCCCTGTGAAGGTTGCAGCTTGCTGTGGCTATCAACATAGTAAGCCTGTGAAGTCGCAGAACGCTACCTGTTTAAGGAGATGATTTTGAAAATTACATTTTACGGAGCCGCAAAGTCTGTTACCGGGTCACAGCACCTTCTTGAAGTGGCAGGGAAGAGAATTCTTCTTGACTGCGGTCTCAGTCAGGGAAGGCGGGAAGAAAGCGAAAGGCTGAATCATCAGTTCGGTTTCGAACCGGCTTCTCTTGACGCAGTGGTTCTTTCACATGCTCACATAGATCATTCAGGAAAACTTCCTGCACTTGTGAAGAACGGTTTCAAGGGAATGATATTTTCCACAGGTGCCACCAGAGACCTTGCCGCTATAATGCTTCCTGATTCGGCACATATTCAGAAGGCTGATGCAGAGTACCTGAACAAAAAAAGGGCAAAAGAAGACCTGCCTCCTATTGAACCTCTGTACGATCTGGAAGACGCACTGTCTGCCATAGAGAAGTTCGTTTCCATACCCTATGATCTCAGTTTTCCAATATTTCCGGGAATTACACTTCGTTTTCTGGAAGCTGGCCACATACTGGGAAGTGCACAGGTCGAATTGACCATGGAAGAGAACGGAAGAAAGAAGACTCTGCTGTTTACAGGTGATCTGGGGCGCTTTGACAGACCTATCCTGCGCGACCCGGATCTGTCTTCCAGACCTGATATTCTCATTACAGAGAGTACATACGGAGGCAGAAATCACGAAGGCCAGGAAAAATCTCTTCTCGATCTTGAACATGTAATCAGGAGAACTGTAAAAAGAGGCGGTAAAATTGTAATACCGGCTTTCAGCGTAGGAAGAACTCAGGAGGTTCTGTACTTCCTGAACCTGCTGAAAGTTGCGGGACGGCTGCAGGACATTCCAGTTTATGTTGATTCTCCTCTGTCCTTCAATGCAACCGAAGTTTTCAAACTGCATCCGGAGGTTTATGACAGCGACCTCAGGGATCTGCTTTACGCAGGCCACAGCCCGTTCCAGTTCAGTAATCTGCATTTTGTTCAGAGTGTAGGCGAGTCAAAGGCTATCAACACCATGAAGGAGCCGATGATTATTATCTCAGCCTCCGGTATGTGCGAGAACGGAAGAATCCGCCATCACCTTAAGAACAATATCACCGATCCAAGAAGCACAGTTGTTCTTGTTGGCTTTATGGCGGAACACACACTGGGACGGGTGATCGAAGAGCGCAGAGAGACTGTAAACATTTTTGGAGAGCCCTACGCGCTCAACGCGGAGGTAGTAGATATCGACGGGTTCAGTGCCCATGCGGATTCTGATGCTCTGATGAGGTTTTTCCGTGCAGTAAGTGAACATGTTGAGCAGGTGGCTGTTGTTCACGGAGAGGAAAAATCCGCTGAAGCTCTGGCTGTTCTTATAAGGGCAGAAAAAAATGTGGAGGTGGTTGTTCCTTCTCTGGGAGATTCCATACACATAAATGGAACTATCTGAACCCACTTGATTATATTTGTGGCAAGCATTTTGCGTCACAATAATACTGGAGTAACTGATGATTATACTGAGTCTGCTTTTCGCGTCTGTTGTTTCTGTTTCCGGTTTTTCCCCGGGATTTCAGCCTCCGTCATGCGGTATAGGTGCTGAAACCGCAGGCGGTGGAGTCCGGGCGTTTTCCATGGGTGGGGTTTCTGCAGGGATGCCGGATTCCGCTATGGTCTCCGGCGCCAATCCATCGGTATCTGCGTGGGCAGTCAGCACAGCTTTTTCCTGGGGAACAAAAGTACGGGATACGCGGGATATTTCATGGTCAGGAGCATCTGCCTTTCCCGACATTTCCATGATTGTGCCAATGCCTTACAACCTGCAGTTTTCTGCCTTATTGAGCAATCGTTCCAGAATCAACAGGGAAGATTCACTTGTTTTTGAGAATGGCTCAGGAACTATCAAATGGACTGGAGGTTCTGCCGAATCATACATGGGGCTCACAGCCAGAGTATCTGAACACCTGGCGTTTTCTCTCGGTGGAAAATGTTTTTTCGGTTCTGCTCTGGGCGATGCTGTGACAACGCCAGACAATCCTGGTCATCAGGTGCCTGTAGCCACTGTATACAGAGACGATCTGGCATTTTCTCCGGCGTGGGGTGCTGTTTTCGGAGCTTTTATGAACACAGATTACCTGGCCGCCGGCTTGTCTGTCGTAACCGACAGATCAGGCAGTTTGAATATTCAGAGAGATTATGCAGGTACTTCATCGGCTGATACAACTTCAAACTATTCCGTTCCGGGGGAGCTGTACGCAGGTCTCTCTGTGCGGATCATACCCAGGCTCGCAATAGGCCTGGATTTCTACTCCAGGAAGGCTCTGCATCTTCTGGGAAAGACAACAGAAGCGGGAAGTACCGCGGCTTCCGGGTTTGAGGTTGATGCCGGCAGCGGTTTCTGCATAAGAGGCGGATTCAGGGCTATGAATGGCCTGTGGAGAGACGGAGCAATGATGTATACCGGTGGTGCCGGCTACACTGTTTCAGGAGGGAAAGCCTCCTTCGATATAGGAGCCAGTTACGAAACCTGGGGAGCAGACCAGTCGGAAACCGTTGTATTCGCATCAGTCATGGCATCAGAGAATTGGCTGGGACGGTAGTTATTGTTCCGGCCAGGATGGAGTCTACCCGGCTTCCGGGTAAACCCCTGGCGGACATCTGCGGCAGGTCAATGATTCTAAGGGTTCTTGATGGCGCATCCCGTGCAGAACCGGACAGGCTTGTTGTTGCCACCGATTCCCGGTTGATCGAAAAAGAGGTTGTATCCGCAGGTTACGAAGCTGTTTTTACCGGTGCTGCTGAAAATGGAACCGGGAGAGTTTTTCAGGCCTGGGAAAAGCTTGGCCGTCCTGGAAACAGGATCATAAATCTTCAGGGCGATGAACCACTTGTTCAACCGGAATGGATACAGGCACTTACCGGGGAGATAATGCCTCCGAACTCGGTTGTAACTCTTGCAAGACAGATTTCTTCGGAGTCCGCTGCAGATTCATCTGTGGTGAAAGTTGTACATGATTCTTCAGGGGAAGCTCTTTACTTCTCGAGAAGTGTTATACCATGGGGGGCGGATTCTGTTCTTCAGCACCTTGGGCTGTACTGTTTTACCCCTGAGAGTCTGTCCCGCTGTGCCAGTTCTGCTCCAGGGCCACTCTCCCGCAGGGAAAGGCTTGAACAGCTTGGCTGGATGGAGAACGGAGTGGTAATCAAAGTTGTTCCCGGCAACTGGAACGCACTGGGTGTAGATACACCTGCCGATCTTGAGGAGGTTCGGAAGTGGTTCGCGGACTGTTAGAAAAAGGTCTTCCTCTGTTTGTTATGGGTCCCTGTGGAATTGAATCAGAGGAACTGGTATTTGAAGTCGCCGGTTTCGTGGACGGGCTCCGTGATGAGTACAGCGACAGGGCAGTTTTCGTGTTCAAGAGCTCCTTTACCAAAGACAACAGAACTTCCTATGGCTCGTGGTCGGGACCGGGGCTTGAGGAAGGACTCAGAATACTTGAAGCTGCAGGTAACAGATACAATCTTCCGCTGATCACCGATATTCATACCGCTTCGCAGGCGGAACCAGTGGCTGAGGTCTGCCACATGATTCAGATACCGGCATTTCTGTGCAGACAGACATCTCTACTGGAAGCAGCAGGGAAAACAGGCATTCCCGTTAACGTTAAAAAGGGGCAGTTTATGGCTCCTGAAAACATGCAGGGCGCGGTGGACAAGCTTCGCGCTGCAGGGTGTCCTGCGGTATTTTTAACAGAACGGGGAAGTTTTTTCGGGTACGGTGATCTGGTTGTAGATATGAGGTCGTTAACTGTGATGAACAGGATGTGTGATGGTGTAATTATGGACATTACCCACTCTCTGCAGAAGCCGGGAGCTGCCGGCAGATTTACAGGCGGAGACAGATCTTTTGCCGTTCAAATGGCCCGAGCTTCTGCGGCGTGGGGTGTCAGGGGCATGTTTCTGGAAGTTCATCCTCAGCCTGAAAAGGCGCTCAGCGACAGTGCGGTTATGCTGAACTTCAAAGATGCCCGGACGGTACTTGATGCTGCACTGTCCCATTGGGAAGGTCTTTCCTATGGATTATAAAGCAGTTAAACTGTTCGCAGTCGATGTTGATGGAACCCTTACAGACGGAAAAATTATCTACGGTCCGTCAGGTGTTTCACAGTCTTTCAGCTCCAGAGACGGTGCCGGTATAATGCGGCTTCTGGAGAATGGTGTGGAAGTTGCCTTTGTCTCTTTCCGTGATTTTGTCAGTACAAGAAGAAGGGCATCTGATCTCGGGGTTAAGCTGCTGTGTCTTGGAAGCCGCGATAAAGCCGCTTCCGTCAAACAGCTGGCGGAGCATCTTGGAATTCCACTGGATTGCGTTCTTTTCATGGGAGATGACAGAAAAGACATTCCTGCAATGCAGGTTGCGGGAATATCGGCATGCCCCCGCGACGCGGTGGCGGAGGTGAAAAACACCTGCTCTGTTGTAGCCGACTCAAATGGTGGTCACGGGGCGGTAAGGGAGATTGCGGAACTGATTCTGGAGGCTGCCGGTGAATGATCTGTACACAGAAGCAGAGAGAGTTTTCGGTGTAGAGGTAAAATGGCTTGAAGCCACACTGCCTCTCAACAGGCAGTCATTCCCCATGGCTGTTGAGCTGCTCCACAGGTCACAGGGCAAGATTATCGTCTGCGGAGTCGGCAAGTCAGGTATTGTTGCCAGAAAAATAGCTGCAACCATGACCAGCACAGGAACGCCGGCGTACTTTCTTCATCCCGCAGACAGTGTCCACGGTGACGCAGGAATCCTGGCAAAAGGAGACACTGCTCTTGTTCTCTCAAAGAGTGGAGACACATCCGAGATTGCGGCTCTTCTCCCGGTTCTGAGAAGCCTCAGTATTCCCGTTGTTGCAATGGTGGTCAATGAGAACTCGCTTCTCGGCCGGTTTGCAGAAGTTGTTTTGAAACTGCCTGATATGAGTGAGGCATGCCCTTACAACCTCGCTCCCACAGCCAGTACAACTGCCATGATGACCATGGGCGATGCGCTGGCAATGGCCATGCTGAACCTGTCAGGCTTTACCGCGGAAGACTTTGCGAATGTTCATCCCGGTGGTTTACTGGGCAGGAAGCTTCTTATGCGGGTTTCCGATATCATGGTTACCGGGGAGCTGCCGGTAGTTTCGCCGGACACCGTTCTGTCCCGTGCTGTCGAACTGATGACAGAACACAGAGGCCTGTGTATAGCCGTGGACGAAGCTGGAGCAATACAGGGAATTTTCGTTTACGGTGATCTGGGCAGGCTGATGAAGAACAGAGTGGACATAACCGAGATGTCTCTGGGCGAAGCGATGATAGTAAATCCGGTTACCGTGTCAGGTGACCAGTTACTGGCCCTGGCGGTTCAAACCATGGAACAGCACGGAATAACGTCACTGGTAGTGATCGATCATCAGTCGAGGCCTGTGGGTGTTGTTTACCTGCATGATGCACTGGCGCTGGGATTCTGATGAGAGCTGTAAACGGGTTTGCCCTTGCTGGACTGCTTGTTCTCATGGCCTGCGGCAGTGAACCGGATCAGTGGACTGACGAAAACGGGCAGGTTCAGACAGTTGCGGAATTCAGGCTGGTGCAGGCGGAGAACGGAATCAGAGACTGGATGCTTTCAGGCGATTCCGCGGTTTACCGCGAGACAGACAGCCTTCTTTTTATTACAAAGGTAAACATCGTTTTTTACAAAGACGATGTTCCGGAAAGCTTCGTGAGAAGCGACACAGCTACTTCAGATCTTGTGAATGGTTTGACGGTACTGTGGGGAGATGTTCATGCTGAGAATATAAACGGCAGAACGCTTGACACTGATCTTCTCAACTGGTCTGATTCTCTGGAAACATTTGAAACGGATTGTCTGGTTACATTTGTCATACCGGAGAGTACCGGTACGGTTACTACCCTCCACGGCAGGGGAGTTATTCTTGATACCGGCCTCAGCGCAGTGGGAGATGTTATCGTTCGTGATTCGTTCACTGCTGTTACCACAGGGGAGCTGCCGTTTGATGAATAAACCGGTGGTAACTCTGCTTGTCGTGTTTTCTGTCTCTGTTGCCGGAGTGTTTACGGTAACATCAGACAATGCATCAACAACAGAACTTGAGAACGGAGAATCCATCCTGGAACTCAACGGAAATGTGGTGGTCACAGATGATCAGGTCACGGTAACATCCAATGCAGCCACTATATATCAGGATTCAGAGAGGGCAGAGTTCACCGGTAATGTTCACGTGGACGCCGATACACTTACCGCAAGGGGACACTACATTTCATATTCAAGGATAACAGGAGTTATGGTTCTTCAGGGTGACGCAGTTTTAACAGACGGCTCATCCACCCTTACTGCGGATCAGGTGGACTGGTTCAGATTCAGAAACAAGGCAACTGCCAGAGGGTCTGTTGTTCTTCAGGGAGACTGGCTGGGTATGGTTCAGGGGGAGTATGCTCTGTATGACAGAGACAGGCAGAGTCTTTTCGTTACTGTGGATCCGGCTCTTACGAGGATTGACGGGGCCGACACAACGGTAATTACCGCTGACAGGCTGGAATTCTTTGAAGAGGGGGAGCGGGCGGAAGCACAGGGTAATGCTGTTGTTGTTATGCGGCCCGGGGGTATGGAAAGCGCAAGTGAGTACCTCAGGTACTTCGGGGAAGAAGACAGAATGGAGTTGATTGGTTCACCTGAGATAACCACCGAAGAGGGCACTGTAGGGGGAGACTGGATGGAGGTTCTGTTTGATACAGGTGGAGCATTGAGTTCTCTCAGGATAGAGGGTGGCGCCACAGGTGATCTTGAAGACCAGGGGAGCACGGTAAGTTTTCGTTCTCAGAGGGCGGAGTTCGCTTTTCTTCCATCTGGAGAAGATCTGGACAGTCTTGTGCTTCAGGGAAGCGCGGTTCTCGATGTTGCAGGGGAGGATTCGCTAAGAACTGAAGTAAACACCATCAGTGCAGAGGAAATAGTTGTTAGATTTGACCTGGGTGAGGCGGATGAAATAATGGCCAGGGGAACGGTCCGGGGAACATACAGCTGGAGTGGAGAATTTCGTGACTGAAAACAGGGATGTTGTACAGCTGACAGTTAAAAACCTGGTGAAGAAATACAGGAAACGGAAAGTAGTAAACGGTGTTAGTCTGGATGTAAGAACAGGTGAAATCGTTGGTCTCCTGGGGCCCAACGGCGCCGGCAAAACGACTACTTTTAATCAGATCGTGGGATTTATCAAACCGGATTCCGGAAGTGTGTTCCTGAACGACAGAGAAATAACAGGGCTTCCAATGTACAAAAGAGCACGGCTGGGGCTGGGATACCTTCCCCAGGAATCAAGTGTTTTTCGAAAGATGACTGTGGAAGACAATCTGATGTGTATTCTGGAAACCATGAAACTCAAAAAGAAAGAAAGAAAGAAAAGACAGCAACGTCTTCTTGATGAACTGGGAATAACAAAGCTGGCGAAACAGAAGGCTTTTACACTGTCCGGAGGGGAAAGACGAAGAGTGGAGATTGCCCGGGCACTTGTAACGGAGCCTGCGTTTCTTCTTCTTGACGAGCCGTTTGCAGGTATCGATCCTATTGCAGTTGCCGAGATTCAGGAAATAATAAGGGACCTGGCCAGACGCGGACTTGGTGTTCTCATAACAGATCACAGTGTCAGGGAAACCCTTGCAATAACAGACAGAGCTTACATAATGTACGATGGGAGGGTACTTATCTCAGGTTCCGCGCAGGAGCTTGCAGACAACCCGGAAGCACGCAAAATATATCTTGGTGAAAGGTTCTCACTTTAGTATGCCCGAGCTCAGAACAGAAATCAGGTTGTCTCAGGTACAGAAACTGGCTATCACACAGACTCTTCGCCAGCAGCTGGAGATACTGCAGATGCCCTCTGTTGAGCTTGACAATCTTATTGCCACGGAACTGTCTGAGAATCCTCTACTGGAGGTTAAGGACGATGCTCCGGACAAACAGCAGGAGAAGGAAAAAGAGAGTGAAGAGCCGGAGAGAGAGGATTCTGAAGAACAGGATCCTCTTGATTTACTGAAAGAAATAGACGAAAGTATTGGAACTGCACCATCAACCAGGTTCCGGGAAGAGGAACAGTGGCATCCGGAAACAGCCAGTCCCGAAACTCTCAGCGGTTTTCTGCTCTCCCAGCTTGACGGGCTCGAGGTTTCAGGCGAGCTGGAGAATGCTGTTGTGTATGTGATTTACTCCCTGGACAGGAACGGGCTTCTGTCCATGGACTTTACCGAACTCGCCGCCGGGTGGGACGGGGAACTGGAAACCCTGAATACGGCTGTGGATATCGTTCAGAAATTTGATCCTGCAGGTGTTGCCCAGTTCTCGGCCAGAAAGGCTCTGCTGTTTCAACTTACGGAGAAGCTGGGAGAATCCGCGGCTGAAAGTCTCGAATACAAAATAATAGACCGGTGTTTTTCGGAGCTGGCGGAAAGGCGGGTTTTGGCTATTGCCGCAACGCTTGCAGTTACACCACATGAGGTTGAAGTAGCGATACAGAAGATTCAGGAGCTCAACCCCTGGCCCGGGGCCGAGTTTGCCGGCAGCAGCAGCACTGTGGTAATTCCAGATGTAATTATCGAACAGCACGACGGAAAGTTCATGGTGTTTCTCAACGACAACCGTTTCCCGCACCTTTCCATAAGCAGCAGAAACCGTCGTCTGCTTGAATCGCCATCTACAGAAACAGTGGAGAAAGATTATGTAAAGAAAAAATTCAAGAGGGCCAGCTGGTTCATTAAAGCCATAAAACAGCGGCAGGAAACTGTGATGAAAATTGCCCACTTCATTGTGGAGACTCAGATGGAGTTTCTTCTTCACGGAATGGAATCGCTGAGACCTCTGACACTTCAGGAGGCGGCAAAAGCTCTTGGATTCAACCAGTCGACGATCAGCAGGGCGATAAATGGCAAGTATGTACAGTCCCCGCAGGGAATACACGAAATGCGCTACTACTTCAGCAGAGGAAGTGCCGACGCATCTGTTACCGCGATTTCGGTGAAAGAGGAGATAAGAAGGATTGTAAGCAGCGAGGATAAGGCGAAACCTCTCAGTGACGAGAGAATTGCCGACATCCTGAATAGCAGTGGAACAGCAATAAAGAGACGAACGGTGGCTAACTACCGGAAACAGATGAATATACCGGGCGCCAGAAAGAGACGGCGCTTCTAAGGGGCAGGGATGAGCAAAGATGTTTTCAAGGGTTACAGGGGTGTAACCAGAGAAATGATGGAAAAGTTTGGAATAAGTGTGTGGGACGATGTGGTTCTTACAGCAGGTTCAAACACTTTTGAGGGTGTCGTTCTTCCCAGGAGTGAAACCGCCGATGCGGAGCACATTGTTATCAAACTTGCAACGGGATACAACATAGGCATTTCCGCCTCAAAGGTTACCGGAGTGAAAATTCTGGGTTCCAGGGAGGCTCACTACCAGATAGCCGAGCAGGAGTTCCCGTTTGACCCGTCACACCCCAATGTTAAGCTGCTTGGCACCGGAGGTACTATTGCAAGCCGGCTTGATTACAAGACAGGTGCCGTGATTCCGGCATTTTCTCCCGGTGAACTGTATGGAGCAGTGCCGGAGCTTGCCGATATATGCAACCTTAAAACAGAAAAGCTTTTTGGCATATTCAGTGAAGACATGGGGCCGGAGCAGTACATTATTCTGGCAAAGGCCATTGAAAGAGAAATTGAGAACGGTGTAGACGGGATTATGATCGGCCACGGAACAGACACACTCAGCCACACTGCTGCGGCACTTACATACATGTGTCAGAACCTTCCCGTTCCGGTCGTTCTAGTGGGCAGCCAGAGATCCAGCGACCGTCCGTCAAGTGATGCTGCCCTCAATCTGATACATGCCGCGCGAACAGCTGCATACTTTGATGCCGCAGAGGTAGTGGTGTGCATGTTCGGCCCTACCAGTGATCAGTACGGTCTGCTTCACAGAGGCCCTCAGGTAAGAAAGATGCACTCCAGCTACAGAAGCACTTTCAGAACCATAGGTGACAGACCACTGGCCATGGTTGACAGAGAAAAATTTACCTTCCTGAAGAAGGACTACATAAAAAGAGATCCTGCCCGCAAACCTCTGATACGTCCGGTGTTTGATGACAGGGTTGGAATGGTCTACTACTATCCCAACATGAAGGCAGACATGATTGATTCCATGGTCGACAATGGTTACAGAGGTATCATCATTGCCGGAACCGGTCTTGGCCATGTGAACAAGGCCCTGTATGAACCGATACGACGGGCAACTGAAGCCGGTGTTCATGTGTTCATGACCGTTCAGACACTGTGGGGTTTTGCACAGATGTACGTGTACGACACTGGAAGACTTCTTATGCAGAGGGGAGTTGTTCCCCTGGGCAACATGCTTCCTGAAGCGGCCTACATCAAGCTTGGATGGGCAATGGGTGTTACCGATGATCATGAAGAGGTAAAGAAAATAATGCTTACGCCTGTTGGCGGAGACATTACAGAAAGGGAGCCTCCTGATGGTTACATGATCCTTCAGGGAGGCGTGCCTGAAGTGAAGCACCTGTTCGAAGGGATAAACCGATGAATTTCAACATGGAAGCGGTGGATCTCAAGTTTCCGGAGGGCTGCAACATCATTCTCGGACAGTCTCATTTTATAAAGACTGTGGAGGATCTGTTTGAAGTTGTTTCAGCATCCATACCTGGAAGCCCTTTCGGACTGGCATTCAGCGAAGCGTCCGGTCCCCGGCTGATTCGCAGTGACGGTAACGATCTTGAACTGAAGAAAATCGCGGAAGACAACCTTCTAAGAATCGCCGCAGGTCACTGTTTCATCATCGTTCTCGGGGAAGCGTTTCCCATTCAGATTCTGGACAGGATCAA
>Ga0164318_10000522_pt1 | contig 29859 bp, 23 predicted proteins | sample GuaBasSedimGuay9_FD_113734 | JGI IMG/M metagenome (GOLD analysis project Ga0164318, IMG submission 113734) | Subseafloor sediment microbial communities from Guaymas Basin, Gulf of California, Mexico - Guay9, Core 4571-4, 0-3 cm | ecosystem: Environmental > Aquatic > Marine > Hydrothermal vents...
GATCGCGATTTAAACTTTCTGAAAACCCCTTATTTTTCTGTACAACTCATCCTATTTTCCGATTTCGTGGAGAAACAAATGTAAGATTACGAAGACTTGGTAGAATACTTGATTATATTGTTAAAAATACAATATGATAAGGAAAATAAAAAAATGTCACGAAAAATTGGAATTGGAAAAAAACATCGAAAAAAAACCTATATTCCATTCGGTGAAGTCCCTATTGGAGTAGTGGAAACACAAAATTCAATCTTATATCGACAATCACCAGCATCCCAATAATTCCAATACCACCATCCTTCATCGACATAATTTAACATATTACTTTCCCACCAATTAAACACAGGATACTGGTCATCGCTGTCAGGCCAACTATCATCTTCCCAAGCTTCCACCCGAATTTTTAAAGGATGAATCTTTGGAATGACTACGTCAGCCACATTTTTCATCCAGTAGATATATCCTGAACCCTTGCGGGAAACGGTGCCGTAATAATTATTGGTAATATATCCTGCACCACCCCAACCGTCACCGACAAACCACTTCAAATATTCTTCCCCAGAACCCTTAGGCCATGGATCATAATCATTTTCATAATAAATTCCCACGATATTGATTTTTACATAATAACAGTCTGCTGGATCCCAATCTGAAGTTTGTACTTCGTATGTGTTTGAATCATGATACAAATCGCTGGGAGAAACACCATAAGCTGTAGTCCAACTCCACGAATCACCGTCAGGATCTAAGTCAATATTGAATAAATATTTATATGCTGCCCACGCTATTTCGGAGCAGTAGTAGCCATCTATTCCAGAAAGTCCGTTAGTTCCAGTAATTTGCTTGCTGGTCCATCCCCAATCATACGCAGGACCTACTGGATAACCATCGAGACCTCCTGAGAGTCTGGATTTCATCCAATCTACTGCTTGTTGCCGCTGTGTATCGGTTAACCCTGAAACCCGAACAGCAACTGCATTTTCTGCATGATCATTGACACCTTTGGCCCAAGTAGAATATCCTAAGCCGTTTCCCGCTTCATCACTCTTGGTAGAATGAATTACGTACGGAGTTCCAGGAGCCATCCATTCGTGATTATCTCTATCCCAGATATACTCTCCCGATTTCACAAACCCACAAAATATCTCAGTGTGTGAAAATTCACCCGGAATAAGGTAATCAAAAATAGTATCGTCTGTTCCAAGCAGAATGATGTCTCCTGGAACCAATCCAACATACGAGAGAGAATTAACTCCATCTCCCGCAAAAGCCGATTTAACTACTTCAGCATCTGCAGTTCGGCTCATAACAGATTGATCAATGGGATTTTGTTCTACTTTTGCAGCTGGATTGATGAACATGGTCAGCAGCAAGATCCCAAAGGCAATCTTCAAAACTCTTGAATGTTTCATACCCATCACTTAACTCAAACCCCACCGCAACCAAACGGTAGGAAAATCCTTGGAAACATCATAGAAAAGGAAAGAGAACTAAATTTTCCTGATATTTCAAGGTTATATTCATTTCAATCTAAAAAGTTAAAAATGTTTAGGCTGGGAGCATTTAAAAAGATGTGCGACTTAATTTAAAGCGATTGATGAATTAAAATGGGAAGAACCTTTTTTTTCCAATTTTTGATGTTAACAAAGCAACATACAAAGTGCCTTCAGACCACCTAGGGGATTTTTCAAAACCTTTTTATAGGAAGCTATTAAAAATCGGGTGAAATTTTAATAAGCTTTTTATTGCCTTCATCCTTTTTTCCAGTAACCCAACTGATCGTATTATACAGTTGTTGATGATTGTCTGATTTTCACCATTTACAAGGTTGAAAAGCAGCCTCGATGGAATTACTCCATCATTCACCAGAATATAACACAATTATAACCTAGAGGAATATAATCTATGCATCTTCCAACCAAAAACGTTGCTAGCACCGCCTTGCTTTGCCTTTGTCTAGCAGGGCTTGCTTCTTACGGCGGTACCCGGCGCAGATTCGGCCGAGACTTTAAAAAAGAAGACATCCTTGACCAAGGCACTCGTTCTGCCATATATGAAACTATACTAAAAAACCCAGGGTTACATTTTCGGCGCATCTGCCGTATTCTTGATAAAAAAATGGGCGTGGTTCAATATCACGTTTCAGTTTTAGAGAAAAACGGTATGATTCGCAGTATTCGAGATGGGCGTTATAAATGCTTTTTCGCAGAGGAAAATATGGAAAATCTTCCTCCTGAAGAACGCCCATCCGAAGAGATAGCAGCTTTGCGGGAATCAATCATAACCTCGCTTCGCCGAAAGACCCCTCAATTGCTAATTACTCATTTAGCAAAAGAAACCGTGGCTAGTCACCAAACATTATCGAATGTGGCACAAGTGTCTCCCCAAGCAATTACCTTTCACACGCAGAAATTGCAGAAGGAGGGGATAATCAAGTCAGAGAAACAAGGTCGGCAGAAATTTTACTCTTTGAGTGAACAAGCGCGTAAAATCACTGAATCGTTGATTAGAGCTCATTAGTGCAAGATGGTTGGAATTCTTATTGACTTTTCAACATCAAACATTTTTTTCTTTGGTTTTCTCTTTTCTTTTTTTATAGCAATAAATAGAAAGGAATTATTCAAAAATGTACGGAGGGTCACACATTTGAAAAATAATTCCATAATTTTAAAAATTATTAAAACTTTCGGCGAATTAGGACAAACATAAAAGTATGTTCACCCCCCAGCTAATTCATAAAAATGCAGAAAATAATCTGGGATAAAAAATACATCAAAATTAAAATAGTGACCGAAAATGGGTTTACTTGAAGTAGCAGTAATGTTTGAGAACTCGATTCTTGTTGAAGATAAGTTCTATGAATATGACAAAGCAGTTGTTCTAGATGCTGAAATCAGGGATCAAATGCTATCTGCAGTAGTTGGTTTAAGCACAAATGCATTTGGTGATGAAATTCAGAATTTTGCGGTAAATGATTTTGTCATTGTTTTTCAGAATACATCTTTTCATTCACTCCATGATCCAGAACAAGAATGTAAAATACGAATTTACGGAATCGCGACCAAAGATACTACTAATTTGAAATTGCTTTCTGCCGCATTAAATGATGCGTTGTTTCAGTTTGTAAATAGATATTCTAGAATTGATATCCAGAATAAAAATTTGGATAAATTTGCAGAGTTTAAGAGTCGATTTGAGAAGATTTTTCGAGATTTTATCGTCAAAGAAAAAAAGGAAGATATCTTAAAAACTGCAAAAAAAATGCGAATGCAAGAACAAGCACGAGAAAGAAATATCGAACAACACCGGTATTCCATGGGAAACACACGATTTACCTAAAATTTTACATAATTCATTTTTTTCCTTATTTAATTTTTCAATTCCAATTTTTCAAGCCTAATTTTTATGAAGTTTGTAAAACAATAATTATCACAGCAATTACTTCCATTAAAATGCCTAAACTGGTTATACTGACGAAATTTTCTACAAAACCCGCAATTATAGCTAGAATAACTACAAAAATATGTAGCATCAACAAGTTAAAGAGAATTTTTAGACGAGAAATTTTAATATTTATGGTTGAAATTAAAGATTGAACTAGAAAATTGGCAAATCCTATTAAAGAAAGTAATCCACCAAGCGCAGCAAGAGTTCGAGATAAATTCAAGCGAGAAGAAAATCAACCAGCCATTTTAAAATCCCGAAGGTTTAAGCAAATCAATTCCAAAAGAGAGTAATTTCTTCCGCAAAACCGCCATGGGAAGACCAAGTACGTTGGTCGGACTTCCTTCAATGAAATCGATAAATAAGCTCGCTCTATCATACAAGGAGTAAGCTCCAGCACGACCTTGAAATTCTCCCGATTCAGATAGATACAAATTGATTTCATGATGAGTGAGCTTTTGCATATGCACTTTTGCTCGTGAATAAAACGAAATTTTTTCCAGATTATCCAGGCTTTTAGTGCTCAAAAGACAAACTCCGGTGAAAAGTTCATGGGTTCGGCCCGATAAATGATTTAAAATCTGGTGAGCTTCCTCAACACTTTGTGCTTTTCCGATTAACTCCTCACCCATCACAACCATGGTATCGGCTCCTATAATCACGGCATCTCCATATTTTGATAGATAATTGGAAATCCAGAGATTTCGGACATGATTGGCCTTTTGGAAGGCTAATTGTTGCACGTATTGAGGGGGAGAGTTAATGGGAACGCTCGATTCATCAAAATTGCTTGGAATAATTATAACTGGAAACAAAATGCGCTCAAAGCACCTTTTCCGATCCTCCGATGCGGATGCCAATACCAAATAAATCATAGTTTTTGAGAACCGTGGGTAACAAAAAAAGTTCACCTATGGAAATTCAAAAAGTAAAAAAAATCTATTTTTAAGAGTTGCAAGCATTATACTTTTTCTTTTCCCTGAGTATATTTCTCCCACATCTCATCCAGAAATTCTTCCAGCAGAGGGTGTTCTAGATTACCCAGCATACGTACATTAAAATCTGCAAATTCATTTTCCAAAGCATACCATTTCTTAGCTTGATCATAACTAATCATATTTATGGCAGATTTAATCGAAAATAGCAAGTTTGGTGGTTTTTTAGCCAAATTTCGGGCGAATTTTCGAACGGTTGAAGCAAGCTCTTCTGGAGGAACAATTTGAGTAATCGCTCCCCAACGATCGAATTCAGCTAATGGAATTTTTCGACCAGTTAACAGCATCTCTTGAGCATGAACAGGTCCTAAAGTGCGAATTGCCATGGCGGTTGGTCCCGTGGCGGGAAACATATTTATATCGATTTCTGGTAGCTGAAAAAATAATCCTTCGCGATCTGCAACAAATCGGAAATCACTAGAAAGCACAATTATTGCACCCAATCCAATGGCTGATGCTTGTACTTGTGCAATAACGGGTTTTTTACAGAAAAATATTGCTTTCGAGACCGCTCCGCCATATGTGAGGAGATCATCTAAAATTTCAAGGGTTACCCCATTCCGAAACATGTTTAGATCAAAACCCGCTGAAAAAACCCTTTCACCTTCGGATTTTATGATAATAACGTGAATTTTGGGATTTTTATCGGCTTCTTGTATATGTTTCACTAGCAGTTTAGCAGTTTCGATACTTACAGCGTTCATTTTAGTATTTATCGAAATATAAGCAAGTTTCTTTCTTTCTTCATAAATAATGGGAGAATCCGTATTCTCTAGATCACTTGGTGAATGTAGTGACATTTTGTCTTAACTTTGATTTCGCCCTTAAAAAAGATTTTTTTTCATTTTCCCATATTTGTGAAAAATTCTTATTAGTTAATCATCTAAATCACTGTATGGGAAGATCCGAATTAGAAGAAAAGATCAGAGATTGGGCGATTGATGAAGGAATTTTAGGTAAACCATTACCTTCGAATCCAAAAGTAAATTTTGGTTATGAGTTGAATTTCCCTCCCAATTCTCCCAAACCTATGCGATTGATGGTAATCCAACCTAAAGGAACTAAAGCTATTTCCATTCAAATTGCTACACAAATTGCGAAACAACACGTGGAGGAACTCCATAAATCAGATCCACAAGGTTTAATGAAATTTTTTGTGGTATTCAAACGATATATGCTAATGCAAAATCTGCTATATAATGTCGATGCTAAGAATGCTCGGTATGTTATTCTAGAAAATATTTATCCCGATGGTTTGAATGAAAATATGTTTTATCAAGCCATTCGGAAGGTTTTCAACGCTAATGTTTTTATGAACATGCAATTAGTTGAATTTATTACCAGAAAGAGAGGTGGCGGAAATATTAGCCGTTCTGATACAGACCTTGATTTTAGTGCAGGAACGATGTTCACTTAAAGAAAGATTGAAGTTATAGGTGGATAAAAATGAATCCAAATCAGCGCAACTCACCTAATTTAGATAACGAAGGATTATTCACACATCATCTGCTAGCGGTGGGGAAATTGAAATATGCAAAAGGTCAGCGCCCCAAAATTTCTTGTATTTTTTGTGGTGTCAGAGATAACAATCCAGCAATTACCAGCTTGAAAGTTTTTCAAGATGAGTATTTAATGGTATGTTTAAATTTATATCCATATAATCCAGGGCATCTCATGGTGATTCCAACAAAACATGTAGAAAAATTTGAAGATTTAACAGAAAATGAAAGAAACTACCTATTTTGGATGGTAATTCAAATGCAGAAAATGCTACAAGACATATTCTCTCCAACTGGATTCAATGTTGGCTATAATCAAGGTAATTATGCAGGTGCTAGTATTCAACACGTTCATGTTCATATAGTACCCCGCTATCGAGAAGAGTTAGGATTTATTGATATTATCGGCACTACGAAAGTAATTGTAGAACCACTTTCCGAAGTATTACAGAAGATTCAAAAATATATCGGAAATTATATCAATACAAAATGATATCTTTGGGAATATAGAAAAAATGAGTAAAATTTTAGACCAAATTCAAAATGATTTAGAATCACGCAAATTTATTCATTTACGAAGTTGGATTTGTAAATTCTGCCAAACATCATCTTCAATTTCATCATTGCCTTTTTATCCCTTTTTAGAGGCAATCAAGGAGGGGAATATTAAAAAAACACTGGAAGAAATCAAAAAACTCTATTATATCAATCTTGATAACCCACAATACGCCACGATGATGCAAATTATTAAGCAAAATTCCAAAGATATTGCTCGGCAATGGCAGATAGCAAAAAAATTTAATCCCAAAGATATTTTTGTAAATATTGTTTTATCGGAGAAAATTATTGCATTTCAAGATACAACCGTAACAAATAAAAAGGGGTTGTCAAGTGAAAAAGCCCTGAAAAATTTTTCGAAATTAAATTTTGAAGAAATAGAGCGTTTGGGAAGTAATCCAGATGTACTAATTCATCAAGGAAAAATCTATAGGACAAAAGCACTCTCGTCTATAAATAAAATAACGGGTGTGTTAAGAAATTCTAAAATATTTGAACAAATGGAAAAATTTGAAAAATATGAGAAAATCGCACGATTTATTGAAAGTTTAGACTACCATCTTCAATCTCTGTTTTCTTTTCATCAAATAGGAATCATTATTTATCGTTCCCGAATATATCTAATTAAATGGGTCCAATTCATCGATAAAGATCAAATTTTGGGAGAATCACACGGTTCAAAAGGAAAAGTTAAGATTTTAGAAGATTTAGGAGTTAAAATTGGAGTTGAACTTCAAGAAAATGGAGAATTAGGAGATCTAGTGATTTTTAAAAATACGGAAAATGATCCAAATACCAGTTCTGAGGAAGCAAAATTAGAGCCATTGTTATCTCTTCAACCCTCAATTTTTAAAAGTACAGAACAAAATCCATCGAATCAAAAATTGGATTTATCGAACCCAGATGACTGTAAAATATTTGTAAATCAAGTATTGGGGCGAATTGAATCAGGTATCTTATTATTAAATCAAAAAAATCATTTAGATCTAAAAAATGGGCGAGATTTAGACATATATGTTCAAATTTCATTGGAAAAACTTGCAACAGTATCATCGATCAACCAACGATTAAATATATTGCGTGATTTAAAAAAGATCAATCAAAATCCTGATATAGAGCCGATTATTACTCAAGAATTAGAAAAAAACTATTTAACTTTCATTAAAAATCAGTTTCAAAGTTCTCTCTCCAGAAATATACCACAGATTTTGAAAGAAATCAAGAGAATTAATCTCTTTGAACAAAACGTGGATTTATTGATCAATTCACTGGTATATTTAATTGATACATTTCCAATTAACAGTCAAATCATTATGAACATTGTAGAAATATTAGATCAGAATTGGAAATTATCAGAAACACACTTCCAGATTTTAGAACGCCCTCAAATTGTCGCAATAACAAATATTGTAGCAAGTTATCTAAATCAAGAAAAATTTAAAGAGATTTTAACCTTTCTTTTAAATTTCTTAGAAAAACATCCTAGATTCAAATCTCAAAATTTAATTTTCTTATTGCTTCAAATTCTCCAAGATTTGTTTAATCCTCGTCATATTTCCGATACTAGCAAAATTTCAAATGTTCTCTACCTAAAATTCTTTGAAAAGGTGATCAATCTCATCAACAATTTTATTACGAAAGAGAAAAAGGTTGATCAAAAAACAACTCAAACTATAAAGTCGAATTTGATAATTTTATCCGATAATTTAGATTTTATTGCTTTTTTAAATGAAAAAATTGGGGATTATCTTAATCTATTAGATAAATTTAATCCAAAATTAGTCAATCCCCGTCTCAAATTTCAAATCATTCGAATACTAAGTGAAAACATTCCATTGATCTGCTTTCATAAAAATAAACCTGCATTAGCCACCAATTTCTTCATTTACTTGACTTCAATTCCACAAAACAATGAAATTACGTTAGATTTTCTAACTCAATTCATTATTACATTTGCAAAAAGTACAAAACACCTAAAAAATAAACAAGAACTTACAGAAAACGTAATGACTCTTTTAATTGAAGCTAGAAAATGGGAAGGTTTTGAAGACTTACATCCTATTTTAATTAAACCACTGCTAAAAGCTCTTTCTCTCTTATTTCAAGAATGGTATGAAAATCGAAACATTCCAGTAATGAAAATCATGCTTCATCGTAAATTTGTTAAAACTTGGGTGGATTTGCTGCATCTGGAAAATCGTCAAGATAAATTTTTTGATGTTTTATATATTAAAAACCTTATTTGGGCGTGTGAAGAAGGATATATAAAGCAAGTTCAAAAAAAATGCTACACCATACCAGCAAATGTGTATCTTCGAAGTTCTGAAGAATTTTATCTGGAATTATCTGAATTTTTTGACCGCCCGTGCCAAAATTATAACGAATTTCGTATTCATAATTATCTTTTTCATTTAATACAGAATAATTTTGGGAAACTTCAATTAACTGGTCAGAAATTCAAAATTATTTTGAAAAAATATAGAAATAAAACTCAGAAACTTCTACAACATGCAATAGCTAACGGATATGAACCAACTTATGGGAAAATTTTGAATGATATTCTTGAAAACCTTATATATTTTTCAGTATCCTTTTTTGATAATATATATCCCCATTTTACAATAGTTTACGAAATGAATCTCAATGAAGGGGCTCGTTTCCAATCTCGAATCAGGATGATTCAGATGACTACGACCACATTACAAAAATTATTGAATAAATATGAAGTAATTAAGGGGAAAAAATTGCCACTTCTTAAGTACAGCCCCTCTATACTTAATAAAGAATACATTCAGAAATTTATTCAAAAACTCAATTCAGGCACGTTAGATATCTTCCATCGGATTTATTCTTGGTTAATCGAAATTTGCAGTATTGAATATATACAAAGTTTTGAAAAAATTGAACCCATTAAAAACATCTTTCAATCTGTTTTAATGCAGTTTTCCCAAAATCCTGAAGCAATTGTAAGTGATTTTCAACATTTAATTAATGAAATCTACACAAATCAAAAGATGTTGATTGATAATAAGAAAAAATTCTTTAAGATAATGCTGGAAATTACGCAAAAATCGGTTTATCCGCAATTGTATAAAGAACTTAAGAATAAATATCATTTTATACAAGAACTCTCAGAAATTGAAAGTAAATATTATACTATTGAGCAACATAATGATGTAAAAATTGAACAAGTCAGAAAACGATTAAAAACTATAATTGAAAAAAACATCCCCCTTTTTACTCCTTGGTTTATCTATGCTAATACATTTGCACTTCAAGAAAAACATGAAGAAGCAATAAACGCGTTCAAGGAGGCTTTAAAATATGAATCAAATTTATCCAATTTTGCACGTTTATATCATAATTTGATAGTTTCATATTTAAGCCTAAATAGGACAAATGAAGCGGTAAAAATCATTGAAAACATGGAAATAGGAATAAAAACAGATCCTCTTATGGTTCCTCTAATCAGAGAAATAGAGAAATTAACCGGTCAACATCTATTAGGTCAAATTTGACCTTCAAAGTGAAATTTAAAATAAGATAGCAAAAAAAAACATACCTAAAATTGCACTACCACATCCAAACAACTGGTTTGGTTAAGTATATTCACCCGATTACCATGTAATCACACCACTGTTCTGGATATTAATCCTTTAGTTCGTTGTATTATTGTAGTTAGTGAACCACCTTAAAGAAATGTTTTAGGAGTAGTAAAAAAAAAAAATTGAAACACATTCACGTAGATGCGATTATTTTTGTGAAAGGAGTTCCTGTAATTAATTCCCAAAGGTCAAACCATGGTAGAAAATCATACAAGAACGTATCAGCGGCTAGTACCAAGATGATTAAAAGTAAAATCACCCAAAAAATACAACAACATGTTTTTTTCTTCTCACCCATATTGATCACCAAATAATTGGTTACATTACATTTAGCTATTTACCTATTTAAAATATGAAGAAATCGTATTTGTTATTCAGACAAATAATAAAGAAAAGATCAGCGTATATGTTAAGTGTTCAACATAAGAGCTTAAAAAATTCCATGGGAATTATTAATTAACAATGAACAAGCTTAAGGGTTCAAGTTCTTATCAAATAGAATCAATTTCCCAATTTACTAAAATTATCAAAGCTGGAAAAGATTTAGAGCAAAAGAAAGCACTCGAAATAGCCTTTCCTGATGCAAAGAAGTATGAATCCTTCGGATTTACAATTATTGGTAATGATTTACAAATTCGAAGGTATCATTTTAATTGAAATACTTTCAATTATTATTTCTTTGATACGATTTTTTTATGAATTCATCTTTTTGCAGTTTTTTACAACCCAATTTTCAGTGATTTTTAGGCAAGATATCTCTAGCTATAAAATATTACCAACATTTCAAGGAATTTTCAATATCGGTGCTTTGATTTGTTTTTCGATCCTTCTATGGCGGATCATGCAAAAAATGTTTCATAATTCAAAATCGGGAATCATTTTTAGTATTCTATCTTTAATAATTCATTTAAGCATAAGCTTGATGAATCAATATTTAATCCCATTTTTATTTTCGATTTGGGACAGATTTTCAATCATATTCTTCGATTTATCAAATAATATTAACTGTTTATCAATTTTTCTTCTTAATTTTTGGTATAATACTGATAGCATCCATTAAAAATACCGAAGATTATAAACAAGGGTCTCGCTATGCTTTTACATTTTCATTTGGGGTTAAAATTGCATACATCTTTACTCCATTATTGTCAATCGTTATGAATTTGATATATTTGATATCGTTTTTGGAAAATCTCATCATTTTTATAGAGTGAACGTTTGATCTGCATGACTCTTGAATGAAATCATTATTGAATTCCACTATTAAATCCATCCACTGGAAAGAATATCTCTTATTGGTGATCTCGATGTTTTTTTGGGGGCTCAGTTGGCCGCTTACTAAAATTTTAGTATCTTATGCAACCTCTTTTCAACTCGGATTCTTCCGATTCTTGATAGCAGGTGTAATATTCCTATGTATCTTTTTTATTCGCTATCGAAAACAGAATAAAGTATATTCATGGCAAACTTGGTTTCAGTTCGGAATTTTAGGATTATTAGGGATTTTTGGATATGGAATTCTATTTTTGACCGCAATGCGGTTTACTACTTCAGCACAAGGTGCAGTAATTGCTGGTATTCAACCGGCAATGATCTCTATTTTAGCAGGTCTTATCCATCATGAACGACTTCAGCCTGCTTGGCGCTATTGGGGTTTGTTGTTCAGCTTTCTGGGTGTAATTTTAATCATCGGGATTCAACCATTTCTAAATTTCAATAGAGATCATTTTATTGGTAATTTAATTGTAGTAATTGCATTTCTATGTTTTGCTTCATACAGTGTTTATGGGAAAACAGTTATGCAAAGCAATGACTCATATGAAACCACTACTTGGGCCACAGTTATCGGAATGGGATTATTCGCCATGAGTGCAGTAGTAGAAAACAAATGGGCTGAAGTACAGTTGAATCACGAATTTTTATGGGTGGGAATAATCATTCTTGGAGTTGGAACCACCGTAATCGCCTTCTTTTCATATTTTTATGCCATAAATAGGATAGGTGCTACAAAAACAGGAATTTTTATTAATTTAGTTCCAGTTTTCGGCACATTGACCTCTGTTTGGCTACTAAATGAACAACTCACTTGGACATTATGGGTGGGGATGATCTTAATTTCAATTGGAATCGGTTTCATTAATTTTCCAAGGAACTCAAATTCAAAATAGAGTAATAGAGTAATTAATTAACTTCACTAAAATCCGATTTATCAGAAATTCTATTAACGAGAATTCAAAACTAATGAAAAAGAAAAAGATAAAAAATTGAAAAAGATTTTAGAAGCAACGGTGAATTACCTGTGGACCGAGCTCTTTATACTCACGTCGAGTTACCCACATTCTCTGGAAAGTCTTCAAACTCGCCAAAATAGAACCACCAATCCAAACAGAATACATACGCTCTGGTGGTGCGATGATTTTTACATCCACCGATTCAGGAATTTGTTCTTTGATTTCCTTGGTCAAGCGCTCCTTCAAGCCAGGATACATGGTTGAACCACCAGAAAGCACAATATTGCTGTAAAGATCACGACGCAAATCGACATCACATTGTTTAATGGCATTGCAAATGACATCATCTAACGGGGGTAATTCTTTTCCAAGCACACCTGGATTGAAGAAGCATTCGGGAGCCAAAAATCGCTCTACAGACACTGTAATAGTTTCACCATCTGGTAGCATATAGACTTTTTCCATTCCGGCTACTTTCTTAGAAAGCATAATTTCTTTTTCTGGATCGAGCGCGATATAGCAGAGCTTTTCTTTGATGTCCCGCACTATTTCTTTTTCTGCAGAGGTTGTGAAAGTAAAACCTTTTTGTCGCAATAATCGTTGTAAGTAACTGGTAATATCACGACCTGCTAAATCTAAACGTGAGATTGCATGAGAAAGTGCAAATCCTTCGTAAATGGGGACAACGTGTGAAACACCGTCACCAATATCAATAACACACCCTGTTGTTCGCCCAGATGCGTAGAGAGAGAGCACTGCTTGCATCGCGACATATAACGCTGGGACGTTGAAAGTTTCAAACATAATCTCAGCCATTTTCTCTCGATTCGGTCGGGGGTTTAACGGTGCTTCAGTTAATAAAACTGGGTGTTCAGAAGGATCAACACGTAAATCCGTATAGAATGTATAGTGCCATATTTTTTCCATTGCAATCCAGTCTTCAATTACACCATGCTCCACTGGGAACATGAGTTTCAACACACCTTTCAATTGTAAAGCTTCTTCACCAATATAGTATTCGCGGGTATAATGTTCAACATCGGTCATAATACTGGTGTATTTTGGATACCCGATGAGGGTCGGGAAGACCGAACGAGGTTGATCTTCTCCTGCGAATCCATTTTTGGAGATACCGGTTCCATTATCGACCACAAGGGGCTTTGCGGCCAGCCAATCGCTTTCATTGCTCATAATAATCACAAAAAGTTTGGGTTCGAAATATCGTTTTTTTACATGCGGAAAAACTAAGTTTCTTAGTTATAATCTTCCCTTCGAACTTAAAAACTTTTACTCGATAAAGGAAAAGAAGGGGAGATGGGGAATGAAGGAGAGTAAAAAGCAGAACGAAAAAAAAGTATCAAGAATGGAAAGCATAAAAATAGGAAAAACGAAGGAAAAAAAACCTAGATAGATTAGGTGCAAACGCCAAGAAATACAACTAATAGAAAGGTTACATTAATAAAATCCAATCTTTATTTTATCGATTGAAAATAAAATAAATTACAGATAAATAAACCTAAATCAAGGAAGAAATTAATAGAAAGGAAGTCCGCAAATTAATAAAAACAGAACCATAAGAAATTGAGAATTCTTGACTTTGGTGTTCCTGGGAAATCACTCAAATTTTTTACTTCTTTTATCTTTCCTTCCTTAAGGATTTTTGAAAGGAGGAAATAGAAGAAATTTATAAGAATAGGTTTGATTCTTCACCATTAGATATTTCTTCAGTGGTTTCGCACCCCAAGAGTTATCCCCTCCTACTGCTTGAAGGGGGAGAAGAAAAACGAGTCTTATTTTAAAGAATGGTATAAATTTCCTCCCATTTGAGAACACCTTCACCTTGTTCTGGAAAGAAAAAAGAATAAATAGAAAGATAGATTGATGATTAAAAATCTACATAAACAACAACTAAATCAGCAAAGAAAAACGGATTGTGTGATTATGAAAAAAAAACTATCAATTTTTGAATATACATTAATTTTCACCTTTCTGGGGATATTTATTATCAATTCCCAGCTAACTACTTCAATTTTCGCCTTTAACATGGTGGCTGAAGATATTCCTAATGGAAATGCTAATGAAATTCATATTAATACTGGGGAATCCTTCATATGGAATACTACACGAAAAGATCTCACAGATTATTCCTATTTAGAACGTTGGGACATTACAAAAAAATCCAACGACGGTCTTTATGCCAATATTTTCACTTCTAATGATGGCAATCACTGGATATCGAGTTTAATGAATGATAGAGTTATCTATTTCTATCCTGAAGGTGGTTTTAGTATTCATCAAGCTGGACCTAAACTCGTACCTGTCCCTATTAATGCAACTAGCTTAATTCTGCAAATTGAAGGAACTTGGGCTTACTTTCTTAATCTTGAGTTTACGACTTGGAATTGGGATGGAAGGATATTAAGAGTATGGAATAATTACGCCCCCGAAATTGGTGATGTATTAGAAAATTATTATTTGGAAGTTCATTATAATAATGATGGTGTTTTACTGCAGTGGAATGAAACATTTAGTATTAATGGTCAATACTATCAAATATTAACCAATTTGGTTTCAAGGGGTGGAAAAGAGTATGTTCCAGCATCCAGTGAACCGATAACTATATCATTTCCTTCCTATAACAATTTAACAGCATCGATTAGTGTTGCTACTTCAGATGCAGTTAATTTTTCTTTATCTATATCAAATCCTAGTGATTTTCTTCTCAATGGAACACCCTCACAAATGGTGGCTTTACTGGAATTGAATTGTTCAGATCCTTCAAAAGTCAACTTTCCGGTAACTCTATCTATTCAGTATACTGATGAGCAATTAGAACATTGGGGGTTGAGTATCGAAACGTTGGCATTTTGGTATCTAAATGATTCAGGAAATTGGGAAGAACTTCCAACCAAAGCATATCAAGATAGCCATCGAATTGAAGTACAGCTTTCTCATTTTTCAACCTACGGTTTAGCTGAAGGAACTCCTGAATTAGTAAAAAACAGAACAAATGCTATTCCTGGGTACGGCAGTACTCTATATGAGATTTCACCCTTATTATTCATCTTATCTATTGTTCCGATTATTGCACTGATTTATCGATTGAAGCGAACCTTAAAAATTGAAAGTTCTTGACTTTAGTGCTTTTAGAAATAACTCTATTTTTACTTTTTTCCGTCCAATTTTATGCTAAATTTTGTCTCAAGCTTTGATGAGAGCATTATTGAATAAAAAAGGGGAATAATTAAGGATCTATAAGTGAAGGAATTAGAAGAAATTTATAGGAATAGGTTTGATTCTTCACCAGTCGATATTTCTTCAGCGGTTTCGCTCCCCAAGAGTTATCCCCTCCTACTGCTTGTTGATTATAATCGATATTTACAGTAATTAAATGTCTGGTTGGTAGATCAACGGTATGAGAAGCCGATTCTAGATCATGTAGTGTATACGGCCATGCTGAGATGCTTACTTGCGGAATTCCATGAATTGCGATAGAATCTTCCTTTGATGTTTTAAATGTTATCCATCGAATATCAGATCGGTTACCATTGTCTTGAGGGCGAATGTATGGAAAGGGAAATTCCTTAATCGACATATTATACCTACCTATCGGAGTACCCTTTTTGCGATCGCCATAATTTTCGTGAGGACCTCTTCCGAACCATTCTAAATTTCCGAATTCTATTGGTATCGCCATGGACATCCCAAATTTAATCATATCCTTTTTAGGGGTAAAAGAGTTCTCTATGTAGATTTCTCCCGTGGAAAAAACTGTTAATTGGTGCATCAAACTGGTCTTTCCATAAGGAACTTTCAATTCCGTGAGTATTTCAATAACATAAGGGTTTAAATAGTGAATTTCAGAATTTTTAGCTCGATATTTTAGTGAAGCTCGTTTCCATCCTTTAAATTTCGGTAGAAAAGGGACAAAATTGGTTAAACCCCGATCGTTATCGGTCGGAGCCCTCCAAAAATTAAAGCGGAGGGGTGAGAGCAAGAAGTTTTTTCCTCTGATTGACCATTGAATTATTGATGCATCTTTTTTACTTATTTCAACACTTACCGCATCGTTTGATATGATGATTTTATCTGTAAATTCGTCGAGGTTAAGCGGTTTTAATTCAGATAACCCAGGTTTATCCACCAGTACATTTGCTATTGATGAATCTGATGCTTCAATTTCGGGAGTTAAGGAAAATTGATCCCAACCTACTTCAAATCCTTCGGGGGCCCATGATATGGGATTCAACAAACGATACGAGCATTTAAGATGATATTCATGAGGTCGAATTATCGAAATAGCTAGTGTATCAGCAGCTCCAGGATTACTTGGATCAATATCACTAGTCCAAGAAATTTGAAAGATTTTGGAACTTAAAGGAGGGATATCTAAAGATCCTAAATTACCAGATTCAATTATCAGTCCATCTCGAATAATTTCCCAAAAAAGTCCTACTTGGTTTAAAGAATCGAATGAATTTTCATTTTTTATTTGAATTTGACCTTCAGTCAGGTTGAGAGCAGAGGCGTGGATATTTCCATATATTTTTTTTACTTCCCAAGCACTTGGATTTGGAGTGCGATCCGGAGCAAATATTCCATTAATACAGAAATTACGGTTGTTTGGTTTATCTCCAAAATCACCACCATAGGCCCAATATTCCTTTCCACTGGGAGTTTTTTTTCGTAAACCTTGATCAATCATATCCCAGATGAATCCGCCGATGCATGCTGGGTATTTTCGTATAATTTCCCAGTAGTCTGAAAGATTACCCACACTGTTTCCCATTGCGTGTGCATATTCGCATAACATTATCGGATAGGCTTGAAATCGGACTGGTTTTATGGTTTGCAACTTTAAATGTCCTGTTTTAATTGGTTTCCCTTCAGCTGCATCCTGAAATTGAGGTATGGTAGTATACATAGTGCTGAAAAAATCCGAAACACCTTCTAAGAAATAATCTCCCTCATAATGAACGGGACGGGATGAATCTAACGCTAAAGCTGCCTTTTTCATGGCATGAAAGACTGATCCAAATCCTGCTTCATTGCCCATCGACCATATAATCACCGAAGCATGATTTCGATCCCGTAAAATCATTCTTTCTACTCGATCAACACACGCTGGTTGCCACAGCATATTACTATCGGGAATTTTACTCCTGAGACCGTGAGTCTCCAAATTGGTTTCATCCATTACATATATTCCATATTTATCGCAGAGATAATAAAAATAAGGATGATTAGGGTAATGAGAGGTGCGTACTGCATTAATGTTGAACCGCTTCATGAGTTTAACATCTTGTTCCATTTGATTTCGAGTTACAGCGCGCCCTCGATCAGGATCGTGTTCGTGACGGTTGATGCCCTTTAATAAAATTGGGCGGCCGTTAATTAGAAGTTGACGATCGCAGATTTCCACGGTGCGAAATCCAAACGGAAAGGAGATAACTTCAACCGTCTGTGCGTTTGGATCAATTAGGGAAATAACGATTGTATATAAATACGGATCTTCCGCAGACCACATATGAGGTGCATATACTGGTATGGAAAGTTCACAAAGCCCGGATTTTTCTGGTGAAACTTGTACGTAACCTTTAACTAATGGATCTGAATGCATTGGTCGATTTTCTGCATCGAAAAGAGTTATTTCTACTGAATATACGGTCGAAATTCCTTGAAAGGGGGATTTTCCTTTAGTACAACCCACCCAAACCATTGTGTGTAGCGTGGCGTTTTGATATTGTTCACCGAATTGGGTTTTGATATAATAATCCGAAATATAAACTTGTGGAGTGGCATATAGATAAACATCCCGATATATACCGGATAGTCTCCACATATCCTGATCTTCTAAATAACTACTATCAGACCAGCGATAAACTTCGACTGCGAGTAAATTTGAGCCAGGATGCACAAAGGGGGTTAGATCAAACTCAGTAGGGGACATACTACCTTGGCTGTAGCCTACTTCTATTCCATTCACCCATAAGAAAAATGCCGATTTAACTCCATCGAAGTGAATCACTACCCTTTTTTCAGTCCAATCTTCCGGAATGGTAAAATTTCGGCGGTAAGAGCCTACCGGATTATAATTTGGATCAATATGAGGGATTTTATGAGCTGAAATTGAGGGGGGGTATTTTTGATCAGTATAAATGGGAATTCCATAGCCTTTTAACTGCCAATTTGAGGGAACTTCAATTTCAGACCAATTTTTATCTTCAAAATCTGTTTTATAAAAATCCTTTGGGCGTTCCAATGGTGAACGAACCCAATTAAACTTCCAAGAGCCGTTTAACCATATTATATAAGGAGAAGAATCAATATTAGCCCCCAATGCTTTTTCTCTCGAAAATCGGGGTATTACACAGCTATGACCGGGAATCTTATTTGCTGCAAAAATTTGCGGATTTTCCCAATTTTCCTTCATGTATAAGAGGAAAGTAACACCGTATAAAAGTAATGTTGGTGTTAATCACGCCTTTTTTGGGGGAAAAGAATCTATCGAGTAATTCCTCCATTTTTGAATAACTTCTATAGATTCAGTTCCCATCTCATAATTTCTATGCCAATTTAGGGAAACTGGCATTTCTTGATATAATTCTTTTCTCAAAGCCTCTAAAGGAACACGTTTGTATCCCATAAAATCTGCGGCAGATAAAACGCGCCCAGATGAATTTTTATCTAAACGGTCGATAAAGTCAAAACCCTCCAAGAATCGCAGTAAGTGATGATCAATTATCAGAGTTGGGATATTTTTTGCCAATTTTACTGCTTGATTCCATGCGAATGACTCAAATTTCTTGCGAACGGATGAAATATACAAAGGAGGTCCTGCAATATAAGCAATTGTTGGCTTAAAATCAAGAATCCAGTTAATACTTGCTGAGTTGAGCATTTGTATATCTGAACCAAATAGAAATCTGTTCGATCCTTCAGTAATACCGACCATCATTACAGTATTTTTGCTTTGTTGGATTTCTCCATGAGCCATTGGAGGAGAAAAATGCAAATTTCCTTCTATCTTACCTTCAAATATGTTAAATTTTTTTTTTAGAAGATGTTCCAATTGTTTCCTTCTTTTTTTTGCAGTACTCGAGATTTTTTCTTCACTTTTACAATAAATATTTACTTTTTGTAAAAACGGAATTATATTTGAAGCATCAAGCTGATAAATATCAGCGTTCACCATTGGATGATGATCTCCGTGAAAGTGGGTGATAACCACATCTGTAGCATCTTTCAATTCGTGAATAATATTTATACGAAGAACCCTTGCAGCCACAATTTGAAAAGGGTGCGGGAGTAGTTGAAACCGTCCCCTATCCAATGCTATGCCTGGATCAATTACAATTTTCTGTGACCTTGTTTTTACTACGCATGCCATGCTTCGTGCACCAAAGGATTCAGCCGCGATACACTTTATTTCCACCAAATTTCACCGATTTTATCTGATAATGTTAACTTTTTTTTTCGAGGATTTATATGTAGTACCTAAGATGTCGAACTCTTCCTACCCAGAATTCACAGTAAATTTATATGGCCCTTTTTATTCATTAACTCGAAAAAAAAAGGTTACCTTCACAAATGATCATCAACTGCCAACCGTAAAAGAAATGCTACAGAAAGTAGTATCGATCTATCCAAAATTGGAAGAATACATATTTGAAGATGATCATTTGGCAGAATTTACCACCATAGTGATTAATGGTGATTTGATTTCTGAAGAAGAATGGGAGAAGGTTCGAATCCACCCCGAAGATAGAATATCCCTATTCAAAGGTCAACATGGTGGATAACTAAAGTGTAAATAAAGTTAATAATAGAATAACAATAGAATAATATATATGGCTAACGATGCTGAGAAAGAATTAAAGAAGTTTATCAAATTAAAAACCAATAAAAAATCGGATCAAATCTGTGTTCTGGTAAAAATTCGAGAAGCTGTGGATATAACGGACGTGCAAATCAAGGAAGATGCAGATGGAATCTATAAAATCCGGGTACATTCCACAAATGAGAAGTATCCAAAATGGTATACCTTCGGCTATATGATTGACATAAAGAATTTACGGTTAAATTTTAAAGAGATTAAGAAGCAAAGCCAGGTTTTAGATGTATTAAACAACCCTAACGCCGTTGTACATAAGCCTACCGCGCAACTATTGGACAAATTCGATAAAGATTTCGGTGGGATTCATCCGGATGGAAAAGGAAAATTGTTTTTCCGTACAGAACGTTTTAAAAAGAAGAAGGATCCGTTCAAAGTAAAAATGAAAGCTATATAAGCAAATTCTTTTAGATGGACTATATGGAAACCGAACCGACCAACCGAGCGCGTGCAAAACTCCAATTTTGGAAATCCAGCTTTTTAGATCTTTCCTATCGGAACAATCAACTTAATTTTAATCCGATGGGTAAAAATGTAATTGAAATTCTCCATCAAGACAGCTCTGCCTTTTTTAAAATTTTAGTAATCATGCAACAAACTTTTACCATCCCATCTGTATATTCTCCTTCAAAACGAAAAATAAAATCGACAAAAGAACCCCAAAAATTAAAAATATTGGAAATTCCTTCTAAAATTGCAAGTAGTTTAACCAGTCCTCATATCCGAGCATTAAATAAAAAGAAAAAAGATTTAAGATTAACCGAATTGCTCACATATGAAAATGACATTAATTTAAAAAAAAAAATAGGAAATTTGCGGGCAAAAACCGAAGAAATGTTGGAAGAACGCGGCATAAACACGCTTTTTCTTACGTTTGGACTTCTCAATTGGCAAGAACCGAATGAAAAACAGAGTTATACTTCCCCCATTCTTTTTATTCCAATAGAAATTAAGGCTAATCCTTTAGAAATCACCTTGTTAGATGATGAAGTAATTGTAAATCCGGCTTTACGTGAAAAACTCCGAGAATTCGGGGAGCATCTCCCAAATTTTCCTGATGAATTCAGTACTCGCACATTTTTAAGGTTTTTTTCTGAATTGAGTTCCAATATACAGGACAAGAAGAATTGGAAAGTCGAGTCCCGTCAGTTCATTTCCACATTTGCCTTTACAAAGGTAAATCTCTTTGAAGATATCGATGATCATGCCGATCTTATATTATCTCATCCAATTATTAAGGCTATCGCAGAAGAACAAGGTTTTGAAGAGGCGCCCGAAAACATTCCTAATTTGGAGCAATTATCAGGTGAAGCAAATCCAAAACGGTTTTACACCTTGCTAGATAGCGATTCAAGCCAGATGGAAGCAATACTATATGCAAAATCCGGCTGTTCTTTAGTTATTCAAGGTCCTCCTGGAACAGGCAAATCACAATGCATCGCAAATATCATTGGAGAATGCTTAGCTGAAGGAAAAAAGGTACTATTTGTGGCTCAGAAAAAGGCTGCATTAAATGTGGTTAAGCGAAGATTAGATCGATGTGGAATCGGAGATTTTTGCCTGCTTGTCCATTCTCAGAATTCAAATAAGAAAAATCTGCTGCAATCTATCCAAAATACGATGGATCGAAATTTTCCCATACATTCTTTACCAGAAAATAAGTTTCATGATTTAATACAAGCAAGAAATCGTTTAAATGAATATGTTGAATTGGTAAATCAGCCATTCGGTAAAATGCAAAAATCAATTTATCAAATTGCTGGAAAAATGCTGAAATTTAAAAATATTCCCAAAATTCAGGCCCCTTTTCGTGATCCTAATTTAGTTACTTTCCAAGATTATACTTTACTCAAGACGTTATTCGGAGAATTAGACCAATTCCGACATACTATGGAAAATTACTCCAAAAATCCTTGGTATACTGCCAGAATCACCCATCCCCTCATATTATCCAACGAGTTGAAGGTCAGATTGAAAGAGTGTCTAACCCTCTTTAGAGAATCCAATTTTGCCCTCCAAGAGCAAATCCGCCAATTCCATTTTAAATTTCCCCTTAATTTTGATCATAATCCTGATATCATCACCGAATGGCAGCAGCAGCAAAGGAAAATTCAGTATTGGATGGAAGCTATGCGAAACCTGTTCCCCCACTGGTTGAAGTTGGAAGAAAGTTATCAAGAACTGCGGGATTATTTTGATATTGATGCTCTAATTGATTACACTCAATTAAATTTTGAATCTTTCCGCCAAATTCGTCTTGCGTTCAATTTAGGGAAAACTTTAAAAGATCAACTTAGTTCTCCAGTAGATGAAAAACTTCAAAAATACGCGGATATGCTGCAAACCTTTCAAGATCACTTAAATGTGTTCAATCTGAAATCACTCATAGCACCCATTCAAACTGTGCAAGAATTAAGCGACGTTCACCAATTTTTTCAACGTTTTTACCCCAAAGCCTTGCTGTTACCAGTTGATTTATTAGTTTCACGTTTTACCACCGATTATCTGGTATGGAGAAAACGGTTATCCTCAACTTATAGAGAAGATCGAAAACAAATATTGGCATGCAGGAGAGAAGGCCGTAAAAAGGTTCGTCCGTTAGATTATTTAAACCAAATCAAGAAATTTCAAGATTCATTCGGTAAACCTTATCATCACACCGCTGTCGAAATCTCCAGCATGGTTTCTGAGTTTGAAATCTTATACCAAGATTGGGGTAAACTTCATCAAATGGAGCAGGAACTACGGCCATTCTTCAAAATTTCCTACTTACCGACGGCCATTGATCAATCAATTTGGGACAATAACCATAGTTTTGCCCAGCAGTGGTTGGATAATTTACCTTATTTAAACGATTGGTTTGAGGTGCAAGTCAGGGCGCATCAGATTGCCGATTTAGGATATGCGGAGTTATTTAAGGCTTTACTCGATGAAAAATTTTATCTTCCTGACAATTACACTCCGGTTAGCTATGAACTTATTTTTCTCCATTCCTTTTACGGTTATTGGCTGGATAATATTATGGATAGCCTTCCTCCGCTGGTAAATTTCGAAAGATCCTTTTATATAAAGCAATTAAAGCGATTTCGTCAACGTGATGAAGAAATATTGAAAATAAATCAGCAGAGGTTGGCGCAACAATTAGCTCAAAGGCGGCCACAATCGGAAGTCGATTTGTCACTTGAAATTTTAACCCAAATTGGGTATTTACGCCGAGAAGCAAAGAAAAAGAGAAACATCAAACCTTTACGGCATATATTTAAGGAGTCCCAACAATTAATCACGCAAATAACCCCTTGTTTTCTCATGAGCCCCCTATCCATCGCCAATTATTTGGATTTAGAAGCTTATTACCGTTTCTTTGATGTAGTGATTTTTGATGAAGCTTCCCAAGTTACTCCCGAAGATGGAATCGGGGCTATAGCTCGCGGTAAAAGTCTCGTAGTAGTAGGTGATTCAGAGCAATTACCACCCACCCGATTTTTTACCAGTAAGAAAAGTGATGAAATGTTCGATGAAACTTTGGATACGGAAATACAAACGATGGAATCGCTGCTGGATGAATGCACCGGCATCGGGTTCAGGGAGAAAATGCTAAGATTTCACTACCGTTCCAAAAAGGAAGGGCTGATTGCCTTCAGCAATTATAACTACTACAATGGGAAGTTGTTTAGTTTTCCCGATATCGGCAATATCTCTCCAAATAACTCATTAAATATTTCAAATTCCGCTCAAAAGGGTCAAAATTCCAGTATAACTGGATACTCAGAAATTCACCACCTTCCCGCCATTCAATTCTGTTATATTCCCAAAGGTGTTAAAGAAAAAGGGCGTAACCCCATCGAGGCTCAAGCGGTAGCTCAAGCCATAGTGCAACACTATCGAAATAACCAAGCTGCGAGAACAAATTATTCTTTGGGAGTGGTGGCTTTTTCAATCGTTCAACAAGCAGAAATTGAGGATGCACTGCATAAATTATTAAAAAAGTATCCTGAAGTAGAAGAATTGGCAAATAGGACCCAAGATGAGAAATATTTTATAAAAAATCTGGAAAATGTGCAAGGAGATGAAAGGGATTTTATTTTTTTCAGTGTCGGTTACACCCGAGATGCTAGTGGTAATTTCAGCCTAAATTTCGGACCTTTAAACAGAACAGGAGGTTATCGGCGGTTAAACGTGGCTATCACTCGCGCTCGTTATCATTGCAAGCTCTTTGCATCCTTTTTACCTTCAGAAATATCCATGGATCGGGTTAAAGCCCGGGGATTAAAGGATTTGCTAAATTATATGGAATATGCTCGATCGGGAAGACTTCCTCTCAATTTAATTCCCGAATCGTTGGAAAAGCAAGAATTAGATACCGATACTTTGGAATTCGATATTAAGGAGGCATTAGAAGAAGAAGGATTTACAGTGGTACCGAAAGTTGGTATTTCGAACATCAGAGTCGATTTGGCCGTTGTACATCCCAATGACCACACTCGTTATATTTTGGGAATTGAGTGCGATGACGGTTCATATGCAGAAGCATTAAATGCACGTGATAGAGATCGAATCCGATACAATGTCCTTACAGGGCTGGGATGGAAAATTCTGCATATATATACCCCAGAATGGATTTATCAACGCGAAAAAACACTTCAACGGATTAAAAGAATTATTTTTTCTCAAATTTAATGAAAATGAGAAATGCAAGGAAAAAAAGTAAATTACATGCGGTAAACTTTTAATATTCCCAAAGGCAATTCCTTTTTATGAGCATTAAAGACTTTCTGCCGATTGATCCAGAAATTGAACAATTTCAATTTGATAAGAAAATTACAGAATCAATCAATAAGCAACAATACTTGGAAGATGGAGTTCGTCGGGCTTTAAATGAGTTAGCCAATCAATTAAAGAAGTCTGCTCAAGAAATACAGCACTATTTAGTCATTCAAAGAGAAAATGAGCGTAACTATATCCAATTAATCAATCGAAAGTCTGATTTAGTTTTAAAAAGCGATTTAAGCCAGTTAAGAACCGAAAATAGTCAAATGGAGCAGAAATTACAAGTTCAAGAACATATACTTAATTCCTTGTTAGATTTATCCAATGATTACAAAGAATACACAAAAACCTTGAAAAATTTGGGAAAAATTATGGAAAAATTAAATAAGTCTCAAAGTTCTTGGCGTGATGCTGCAGCAGAATTGGCAAAACTACGTGGTTCTCAAATGGCATCTGGTGGAAAATTACAAAAAGTTGAAAATAAAATTGAGGCGGGAAAGGCCTCGGTAATTAAAATCCGATCAGAAGTGAAACATCGTAAATCATTTGTGTTAACCACATTGAAACGAATTAACGAAACTTTATTGAAATTAAAAAATGGAATCAAGAGCTTTATTAATTAATTTTTTTTCTGTTCTGCATTATTTTAGAAGATGTAAGTAAAATTCAATCATTTTGCGAAGTAAATCTTTATGATGTTTTAACCCAAAAGGAGGTAAATCTTCTTCAGCAGGTTTTCCCTTAATTATTGCTTTCGTCACATCAAAAATTGCCATGTCTTGGGCATCATCGCCAGCTTGGAAGATTTTTTTCAATGATTTCTCATCCATTTTATATTGTGTCAAATCCAAGTATAGCGCATAAGCTGTTGTCATATAGACTCGCTTAGTTCCATCAGCATTGCGTTCCTGTTCTGTAGTTGGAATAGTGGTAATATAATATATATTGCTGGAAATTTCGCTTAAATCTTTTGATATCCTTTCAAAACCGTGTACTTTTACCGGAATTTCTGGAATGGAGTAATTTTCTCTTAATGATTCTAAATTTCCTTCATAGGTTATGCTTAAATTGCTCTCTTCTCTCACTTCCCTAAGCATGGTGTAAATAGGGGAGTCTAACATCTCAGATGTATTCAGAATTCCACCTATGATAGCGGGAGCACCTTGACCTGGAGGATTTTTTCTTACTATTCCTACAAAATAATGTCGGGCGCCGGATTTAATGAAAATACCCAAATCAGCTGCTAAAGTTGGTTTGATCCATGCTAACTGGCCAATAAAATCAAGTTTCAATGCCCTAAGCTCATTTTCACCATTATTTGATATAATAGTGCATTGTAACCAATCTCCATATCGCCCCGGGTAATATTTTCCCGAATTAGTGAGTGATTTGTAAAAATCTAATAGAATTGATTCGATGTCATCTTCTTTTGCATTGGTAATATCCCAAATTTGTCCAAATAAATCCAATCGGTTTTGCTTTAACTCAATTAAGGGGGCAGAAACAGCTTTACGTTTTTTAATTAAGGTGAAACCAGGCTTTTGAATTTTATTATTTTTGATGAGTAAGCCGTATTGCTTAACAAAAAAAGGAGATGAAGGTTCACGGAATTTTTTGTTTTTTTGCAGAAATTTCATATTTTTCCCTCCATGTAAAAAAAACATGAAAAAATTCATTGAATTATAAATGAAAAATAAAAAATGAAATTTGATAAATTTTTGATGCTATTGGATTTTAGCACCCGGTTTTAGCTTATCTTGCAATTTTTCATCTGGTTTTAATAAGATTGCCTTACCTCCTACATCTGCAGCCAATAACATCCCTTGACTTTCAATCCCCATCATCTTCCGGGGTTTTAAATTTGTGCAGACAATTATAAAGAGATCCACCAATTCTTCGGGTTTATACCATGCTGAAATGCCCGAAAGAATTTGTCTGGGCTTCTCTTCTCCTATATCTACTTGTAATTTTAGCAGATTCTTGGATTTTGGCACTTTTTCAGCTGTGACTATTTTTCCAACTCGCAGATCAACCGCATCAAACTCCTGGAATTCAATTGTATTTCCCATAACTTAGTCATACAACTTAACCTTTTGTGATTCAAAAAACTTACTTTTCCTAAAAAATCAGAATTATCAAATAACATCTTAATTTTGTAAAAATATCAGATGGAATTGAGATTTTTGACAGTATTGAGGCTGATGCATCGTGAGTAAACAAATAATGATGAAAGAAAAAAAGAAAAAGTATCAGAAAGAACTAAACAGTAGCACAGAAATGGAAATTAATAATCCGGAAGGTTATCAAATTCGCAGAATTTCTAAAATGGCCCGGTTAATTGATGAATTTACCAGTTTATCCAAAAAAAAAAATATTATCTGGAGTTTTACTCAAGTGGATGTTACCGAGGCACGGGAAAAAATACGATTACATTTTAAGCGGACAGGAGAAAAAATCAGTTTTACCGCTTTTATCATTACTGTTTTTGCCCGCACAGTGGCTAATCATAAATACCCCATGAATGCCATGCGAAAAGGAAAAAAAAAATTATATGTTTTTGACGATGTAGATGTTATGACTAATATTGAGCGTGAATTACCTGATGGAAGCAAGAAACCCGTATCTTATACTATTCGCAAGGCCCATACCAAAACTCTCAAGGAAATCAGTCAAGAACTGCGCGAAGCCCAAAAAACAAAGCATATTCAAGCTGCAAGTGGTCAGAAAAATGCATTACTCAAAAAAGTGGCAAAAAATGTGCATAAATCACCCAAGTTTATGCGAAAATTAATATTAAATTATATGTTTAAAGATCCGAAGTTTAAAAAGAGTGCCATGGGAACCGTGGGAGTGACGGCCGTGGGCATGTTCGGTTCGGGAATGGGGAAAATGATACATCTAACCCCGCATACCCTCAGTTTGGGCGTTGGTGGAATGGAAAGCCTACCTACCAACTACATTGGGGAGATAGTATTAAGGGATCAAATTGGATTAACAATTGCAATGGATCATGCTATTATTGACGGAGCTCCAGCTGCCCGTTTTTTCCATGATTTACGCCAAATGTTCATGTATTTCTGCCACGATGCTGATTGGTGTTTTAAATCCTTAGATAATGGTTAGAATTTGTATTTTTCTAATATTATTTCAAAATTTATAAAATGAATGTTGATATTTTAAATTAAAACTTGATATAAATTGAAAATTATTTATAGTATCGAATCTATAAATAGCACATAATGTCAGAACAAAAACCATGGTTAAAATACTATGGCGAAGTGCCTCATGTTATCGAAATTCCCGAAATGACGCTGTATGAAAAGCTAGTGGAAACTTCGCGAAAATATCCTGATCAGCTATCATGGGATTTTATGGGAACACAGTATACATATCGAAAATTCTTGCATGAAGTGGATTTATTCGCAAATGCTTTGGCTGGTATTGGATTTAAACAAGGTGATACCATTACCATCAGTATGCCCACCGCTCCCAATGGGATCATTCCGATCTATGCTGTGAATAAACTCGGTGGAATCTGTTCGATGATTCACCCATTAAGTCCTCCCGCAAAAATTAAAATGTACCTCCAAATGTCAAAAAGTAGATTTGCGCTTACTTTAGATGCATTTTACGGGGCATTTAATGAAATTTTGGATGAAACAGATGTTGAAACATTAATTTTGGCAAAAATTGGAGATTATCTAAGCCCAATCATGCGATTAGGGTTTTGGGTTACCAAAGGTCGAAAAATTCAAAAAATTCCATATGATTCGCGAGTCTTCTGGTACAAAAAATTAATTCAAACAAATTACCCTGTTGTACCGAAATCAAATATGAAATCGACTGATTTGGCAATAATTCTCTATTCAGGAGGCACAACAGGAGTTCCAAAGGGAATCATGCTTTCGAATAAAAACTTGGTAGCAGAAGGTTTAATGGCCGCCCATTGGGGTGATATATCTCCAGGAGATCGAATTTTAGCAATTTTACCCATATTTCATGGTTTTGGATTGGGTGTATGCGTAAATGCCGTTTTTATGCGGGGAGGCGCCAGTATTTTGGTTCCAACCTTTACACCCGAAACGGTGGCTAAGTTAGTCAAACAGAAACGCCCTCAATACCTAATTGGAGTCCCTACATTATTTGAGTCCTTAGCAAATAACCCACAATTTCAACAAACTAATCTTTCTTGCTTAAAAGTATGTTTCTCCGGTGCTGATACCCTTCCCCGTAAAACCAAAGAAAAATTCGAGGATGTTGTGCGAGAGGCAGGAGGAAATGTGGTATTATTAGAAGGTTACGGTTTAACTGAAGCGGTGACCGCTATAATGGCATCCCCCATTCAAGAATATCGTGAAAATAGCATTGGTATACCCTTTCCCAATATGGATGCGAAAATTTGCAAATTAGATACCATCGAAGAACAGAAAATTGGTGAAGATGGAGAAATTGTGGTTTCCGGGCCTGCAGTTATGATGGGATATATGAACCGACTTGAAGAAACTAGAAAAGTGCTAAAGAATCATGCTGATGGTAAAATTTGGCTTCATACGGGCGATATTGGATATCAAGACAAAGATGGCTTTTTCTACTTCAAATTACGGAAAAAACGGATGTTGAAAGTAAGTGGAGTCAATGTTTACCCTAAAAATGTGGAAGAAGTCTTGCGAAAACACCCGGATGTGGCTCAAGCTTGTGTGATTGGGATTCCTGATAAGAAACAAATTTCACGAGTTAAGGCTTTTATTGTGTTGAAGGCGGGAATAGAACCTTCAGATGAACGTAAAAAGTCGATTTTGGAACACTGTAAATCACAGTTGTTAAAATGGGAAACACCACGAGAGATTGAATTTCGCACGACTCTAC
>Ga0164318_10000523_pt1 | contig 29855 bp, 9 predicted proteins | sample GuaBasSedimGuay9_FD_113734 | JGI IMG/M metagenome (GOLD analysis project Ga0164318, IMG submission 113734) | Subseafloor sediment microbial communities from Guaymas Basin, Gulf of California, Mexico - Guay9, Core 4571-4, 0-3 cm | ecosystem: Environmental > Aquatic > Marine > Hydrothermal vents >...
TACATTTACGATAGTGCAGTAAATGTCACAATTGAATATAGTGTAATAGATTGTAAAAAAGGTGTTACTGTTGAGGGACCATCGTGGTGGGCATTAGGGTCAAATATTACACTTCATGAAAACAACATAACGACAAACTACGAAGGGATCTATGTTAATCTTACGTCTTCTAGTGCTATCTATATAGAAGCAAACAATATTACCACAGTAGCAAATACTACTGTATCACAAATATTTGTTGCTGGCAATGATATTCATATAATTAATAATACTCTGATGGGACATCACGGGGAGACCGGGATATTTATACAGAATGTATCTAATAGTATAGTTTCACGGAATGAAATTGAAAATATGTGCTGTGGGATAATCGTAAATTACACGTATGGAAATTTAACAATTAAAGAAAACAATATAGAACATAATACAATTGGTTTCAAGAATTTAAATAGTTTCCTCACAACGGTCTACAAAAACAATTTCATTGATAATGTACACCAAGCATATGACTACGGAAACTGCACTTGGACATACAACTATCTGGGCAATTATTGGTCAGATTACTCTAGTGATAGTATTATAGACGATGAAATAGGTATAACACCTTATACTATATATCCATCTTCAGAAGATACACGACCATTATTAGTACCATTTCAAAGATTGAGAGAGGTTGTAGTAATATCATCTTTGTGGGAAATAAATACCAGCACCGCCATTATAAACAAAAGAATAATTGCATTGAATGATATTACCGTATACAGAACATCATTTAATGTAACTAATTCAGTTATTGAGTTATCTGCTAATAGTGACGGCACACGATTCTTTGATGTCAACTCTTCTGTAGTAACTATTTATAATAGCACGATTCGTGCGCATGAATTGGATAAAAGATTTACATTTAGAGTGTTTAATAATTCTGAAATAACCATTTTAGAGTCAAAGATATGTTATGCATACAACCCAGATTGGGGTAGTCTATATTTCAAGGCATCTAATGCAACAATAGAAAGCACAATATTCTATAACATGTCAGGTACACTTCAATTTATTAACATAAATACTGTTGTACTTAAGAATTCTGAATTCTATGAGTCAAAAGGAATCTATGCCACAGATGTCTACAATATTACTATATCTGAAATAACAATAGCTGGTGATTCTGCAATCAGCATCAGCCAAGGCACTTATATAAATATAATCGGTAATACGATTCTCAAAGCAACTCATGGTATAGACATCTTTAATTCATATAATAACATAAAGATAAGTGGGAACATAATTCAAAATTGTACTGTTTACGGTATATACTTGGAGAATTCATCTCATGTTGTAATTGAAGATAATGTTATAGTCAGATGCCATGTAGCTGATAATTCATCAAAAGGCATATATCTCTCATTTGCCTCGTACATAAACATTGTTCATAACAGAATTGAAAACAACGATTGGGGTATATTTATACCTCCTGATGCTTCCGATGTAGTAGTTTTTTATAATGCGATTATCAATAACACGCATCAGGCATATGATTATGGATCACAGTCTTGGGATAATGGATCTATCGGTAACTACTGGAGTGACTATAATGGAACAGATTCTAATGGTGATGACATTGGCGATTCACCATATTACATTGATAATGATTCTGTGGATAGATATCCTCTAATGTATAATCCATTTGCTGATATGGTTGCACCAACTATCGAAGATGTCTATGCGTACACTAATGTTACAAACGGAACAACCTATGTATATGTCTATGCAACTATAACCGATGAGAGCGGAGTAAATGCAACTATTCTTGGGTATAGCTTTGACAACGTCACTTGGTCTAACATTACAATGACTTTTGTGAGCGAAAACAGATATCTTGCTAAAATACCAATTCCTAGTAATAATGGAGCAGTAGTAACTGTTTACTATAGGATATATGCGTCGGACACATTGGGATATTGGAGAACTACGCAAGTATATACACACCACATAAATGAGACTTTTACGTTCTACGTGTGGTTTTTACCAACTAATCCTAGTGATACAGATGTTGTCACTGTATTCCTTGTTTGGAATGGCACAATAGATGTTGTCGCAGCGAAATTATGTTTCTCTAATGGCAGTGTATGGCATAATATCACGATGAGTTCAAATGGCACGCATTTCTATATGTCTATTCCGCAATCACCTGCAAAAACTAGAATTGATTTTAAGGTTTATGTTCTCACAAATTCTTCAAATGGCTTACAATGGTATGTGTCAGACACTTATACATACTATGTAATCCCCCATGAGACAGAGATTACAGTAGAATACTATCCAAAAAATCCATCTAACATAGATCCTGTTTATGTAGTTGCTTATATTTCTGAAGAGAATGTTTCAACAGTAATTTTGAGCTACAGATACGTCGCTAATTATTCTTGGGTTAACATAACTATGTCTAAATTGCATAACATATATACAGCCGAGATTCCACCAATGCATACGGCTTCAGTGCTATTTATCATTTATGCGCAATTGAATAATGGTACTTGGATTGCATCAGATTATTATGAGTATAACATATCAAGCATTGTTACTTCTGGATCTGGTATAGTGAATGCTACTGTACCATGGATGGGCGTCGATGTCATGATACACACGCCTAACCCAATTCAGATAAACGTCTCTATTAATACAAATTTCACAAACATCCCCTCATTTGTACAATCTGCCTTTCGGATAAATGATTTTGTTGTAATGAACAAAACAATCAATGTAATTGCAAATACATCCATCTCCACCAACGCAAACTCATGGGTTTTCATTACTGTAAGTTATAACCAGAGTGAAATCGACACATTTGGCATCAATGAAGAAAAACTTCGTCTTTATTACTGGAATGAAACGAGCCAAGAGTGGGAACTTTGTGAACAAAGTGGTGTAAATACAATAGAAAACTACGTGTGGGCTAATGTATCGCATCTGACCACGTTCATGCCAATTGCTGATATTCTACCACCAGAATTGTCGAATATATATAGAACACCTGCATCACCAAGCCCTGATGATACAGTCTACGTTTACGCAACAATCTCAGATCCCTCAGGCATTGAAAACGCGGTGTTGTCCTACTATGATGGTGAAAAATGGACCAATGTAACAATGAAGCTGTATGCGGCACCAGCAGGTCAGTCACCAAAAACATTGAATCTCTACGCAACAATACCACCTAAAGAGGGTGGTACTGTAATAAAGTACATGATTTATGCATATGACAAAGTCGGAAATACACGCGTCAGTAATACTATAACCTATACTGTCTCGGGAGGTAGTAGTGGGGACGAGAGCAGCAGTTCAAGTGGCTCTGAGTCTCTTGAGGAGATATCTGGCAATTTACTGTCATTGCTTATGGATAATCCTATTATATTAATGGCTATAGTGCTAATTATAGCAATTGCTGGAAGTGCAATTGTTGTGGCAAAAAGGAAAAAACAACCTACAAAGGCTGTGAAAAAGAGACCATCTATGTCAAAGGAAGTAGAACAGTTGGGTGAGAAAGTTACAAAGAGGACACCGTCGCGTAGAAGTATTTTGGAGGAACAAAATTTTGATAAAGTGTTAGAGTCATTCAGAGAGGAAAAAGGAGTAATATCAAAGGACATCTTGATGAAAGTAAGTTCAAGCAAGAGAAAACAATTTGGTAGCTGGCTCGCTGATAAGTTAATTGAGGAGCGTAATCACGAAGCCGCAAAAGATATACTCGTCGAGATTGGGGATTATGAAAGGGCAATTTCTGTTATGCTCAGCTTAGCTATATTCTATAGATCACAGGGTAGAACCGAAGAGGCACGAAAGTTATATTTAGAAATCGCAGAACTACTGAAGAAGGTAGGCGATTTGGAGAGAGCAAAGCAGTTCATACAACGTGCAAAAAGTTTAATGTAATACATTGTTGACGAAAATAATGTAGAAGTACTGTGTAAAGTACTCTTATTCTAATATTTTTTTGTTTTATTTTTTGAATGTCAACATTAACAATAAAGATATAACTAGTTGCAAAATTACAAGATAGTGTTTTTTGGTGAAAGTCGTATTTGAACATGCTCTCAACTAGCAAAACTTTTAATAAAAGGAATAATTTTCACAGAAACTATTTAATATATGTAGTACTATAATTGCCATCTGATTTGTGTATCAATAATTACTAAATAACTTAAAAATAGTTAATAGTTAGTTTGTCGATAAGTTGATAATATCAAAATACCAGGATGGGGCGGATTCAATGTACAGGAAGAAATCATATTTGTTAGTATTTGTAATTATCTTCCTTTTGAGTTCCATATACGTCTTTCCTGGTCTTAGTGGCTTATCTGCAGCAACATCAACAAGCCATCAAAAACTAATATTTTTCACAACTAGTACCGCCAATAAAATAATCCTATTTGATGACGCGCATGATAAACCAAATGATGATGATTTATCCACAAATTACGCAGATTTCAAAGTTTTTGTTGAATCAAAAGGTTATTCTGTCGAAGCATTAACTTCTGGTCCCATCACGTTAGACAAACTTAAAAATTATACTTTTTACATTCTTAATGATCCTAACATAGCGCTTGATAGTGCAGAGATTGACGCAATAAAATCATATATTCAACAAGGCGGCAGAGTCTTAGTTGTGGCGGATAGTGACACAGCTTATGGATCAGTTAATGAGATAATCTCTATTTTTGGTGTGAACTTAACAGAGATAGCTAGCGCAAAGATGACTCTTGATAGCTTTTCAGCATCACATTATGTTGTAAAAAACTTGAAGAATGTGACTTTTAGATTATCTGATTTTAAGCTTACAGTAAACAATACTTTGGCTATGGCAATTGCCAATACAACCACTAGTGATATTGGAATTGCTGCTTTTGATAAAATTGGAAAGCTTGTTGTTTTGGCGGATGCTGATCCATTAATAAATATAAATTCGGATACAAATTATACAACTCTTGTTTCTAACATTTTGGATTGGTTGAGTAAACCTGTTTTAGAAGTCTCTTTTGTAAATCCGCCAACATATATTGTGCAAGGTGCGACAGTTTCAATAGACCTTGTGCTGAATAACACTGGTCAAAATACACTAGATAGCTCTGACATTTCAATTTTAACACCTGCAGATGCTTCTGTTACTCAGCCATCTTATACAATATCAAGTTTTAGTTCTAAATCTATTACAGTAGATTTAACTATTGATGATTTTGCAGAAACAGTTACTAAAAATATTACCTTTGCATTCTCTTGGTCAGGAGGTATAATCGGCAATTCATCATTTGAGACTAAGATTCTTCCTGCAATTATTGTATCCAATGTAGATATAGAAGGATATACTGTCCAAGGACAAGCATTCAATATAACTTGTCAAATTGAAAATAATGGCACCAAAACGTATAGCTATACTATTATGATTAATGGATCATCAATTATCAATGTATCTCATACTGAGTCATTACTAGCAGGTAACACCGTTACGAAACATATACGAGTTGAAATTCCAAATGATGCGGATGCTGGCAAATCAGAAGTTAATTTCACTGTGATGAGGAGCTCTCACATAATCTATACAAAAGTCTTTGAAATTACCATTTTAGAAGATTTCATTATAATTTCATCAACCCCTGAGGACAGTTCTCTTGCCCAGGGTGATTCCACGCAATTAACATTGCATATTATAAATAATAGAACAGATGAAGTTGATGTAACAATTCGCATTTATGGTGATGCGTTTATAGAGCAAACATACAATGTAACGCTCAAACCAGGTGATAATTCTATAAATGTATACCTTAACGCTAGTGATTTTGCACCCACCGGCTCTCAAGTATATTATATAGATATTATCGAGCTGAAAAATGTTGTAGAATCACGATATGGAAGCATAATAGTAAAACCAGCAGTGGATGTACTAGTAGCAATTCCAAACCAAGTTGGGTATCCTGGTGAGAATTTATCGGTTCAACTAACTTTGACTAATAATAGGAAATCTACTTTTGAAGAAGTAAACATCACCTTAAGTGGTAGTGCCTTTGTATTCACAAGTTATATTGTTCAGCTCAACTATTTGGGCTCACCACCGAATCCTATTATCCTAAACGCAACAGTTAGTGAGATTGTTGAACCAGGAGAATATGAACTAAATGTGACCGTATATCGAAAGGGGCATAAGATATATTCTTCAATGTATGATATTACTGTGGAAAGTCCTGTAGTATTAAACACAGAATCATTGTCACAGATTGAAATTTATCAATCAACTAAGTCAGAAGTTACATTAGTGTTTGAGAATAAGAAGAGTAAGCCTATAACGGTCTCGATTACTACAAGTGGTAATAACTTTAAAACTCATGCTATTCAAGCAACGTTGCAACCTGGCGAGAATGAGGTTAATGTGCCTTTTGAGTATAATCCTGTATCACCTTATGATACCGGTAGTAGGCAAGCTATTATTGAAGTTGAGTACAATGGTATAATTGTATATAGTCAAACGATAACTGTTATCGTCAAAATGTCAGTAACCAACATGGTTATTGGATACGGCTTGCCTCCTATAATTGTTGTGGGAGTGTTAGCAACGATGTTTATGTTCTTCCGCAAAAAGAAAAAACTCTTACAGGATATAATTCGTACCGTTAATGTTAAGAAGAGTGTTTCAGTTGATGAAATAGCATCTGAGTTCAATATATCTCCTAAGAAAGCTCGTGAGATTCTTATAAAACTGGAAGAGGAAGAATTAGTCAATGGATTCTTTGATGATAATGTGAATCGCTTTGTAGTGCTAGATAAAACCTTGGTTAACTCAATAATTAATGAAATCAAAAACAAAGGAGAAATTAATATACAGAAATATTCGCAGGAAAGAGGAATCTCAGAGACATACATTAAAGATATAATATCTGCTGCTGTTGATAAAGGAATTCTTGTTGGACGGTACCTTGATAATGGTAATATATTCATATTGACCGAGTACATGCGGAACAAGATAAAAGATATCATAACAAAAGCTGGCTGGATCAGAATTTCAGAAGTCTCTCACGAAACGAAAATACCAGAAGATATCATTAGGTCGATTATTGATGAGTTACTATCAGCTGGTGAAATAAATGGCATAATTAGTGGTGATACTTTTGCAACGATGGAACGATTGTCTGATGAAATAATCAAAGTTATACAGAGGCGTGACAAAATAACACTTAAGGAAATTACAAACTTATTTGGTATATCTGAAAACTTAGCGTACACGTTGCTTAGAAGAGCTGAAACCGTAGGGTTCTTGGTACTTATAACAGATACAATGACTGGCGATATGGTTGCCTTTAACAAAGGAATATGGGATGCTATTCTTAAAGAGCTGTCTAAGAATGGTGTAATTCATGTACAAGCATTTGCTACGATGCAAGGCATTTCGTTTTACCTTGCAAAGAACTTGATTGATACGCTTGTTAGACGTGAAAATATATTGGGTGTATGGACTGCTGATAATTCCAAATTCATAACTGCCGATGCAATCTACGATAGAATAAAAGATAGTTTAAATGAAGAAGTTGGTGTTGGTGATCTAGCAAGGAAAGTTAATCTTCCAGTCGAAACTATGAAACGATTGTTAGAAGTGATGATTAGGCAAGGAATCATTCGTGGTGCTCTTGTTGATGCAGGAAAGACATTTGTACCAATTACAATGCTCAAAAGAGAACGCTTTGTTCCGACCGTAGTTGGTGAGGAAGCGCCTGCTGCTCCAGCAGCAACTGCTGTGAAGCTGCCACAAGTGGATGTTGATTATGAATACTCTGGCGGGCAAATTATATATCACATAGGCATTAGAAACTTTACTGACTTAGTAATTACTGATGTAACTGTAAATCTTGATGTTCCCAAATCACTAAAACTTGTTAGGATTGATCCAAAAGACTATGCTCAAAATATCAAAGAAGGTATTAGTAAGATCCCAGACATATCTCCCATGGATTTTGCAGCAGTAGATTACTACTTTGAACCAGTCTCTTGTGGTAAAACAATAGTCAGCGGTATTGTGAATTATAAAGATGCCAAAGGTGCTTGGAAATCGGTTACCATTGAAGGTAGGGAAGTAGAAATTCCATGTCCAGAAATCTTTACACCAGAAGAAGCTAATATGGCAACTCTCAAGAATCTTATGAAGGCAATACGACTCAATGACTATAGACGTTTTGTATTAACAATTAATCCAAAAGAAGCTTTTGAAATGCTTAGATCTGTGATAAACAGTTACAACGTGCGTGAAATATCCATTAATGTTATTTCAGAGCAGCCATTTGAGTGTGAAGGATGGTTTTACGCAAGGATAGGTCCAAGGAAAGACAGGGTAGTCATTAGAACATATGTTAATGAAGCAACAAAAATAATTGATATAAATGTAGCATGTGATGATCCAATGGAATTGTCAGGGCTCTTAGGTAGAATAAGTGATGATTTTAGCAGAAGACTCTTTCTCAAAGAACAGAAAGAAGCGATTGCTGTGTCTGGTAACTTTAAGATTTTACAATGCACTTGTGGAGCACCCCTACCAAAGCTTCCTACAAAAGATGAACCTGTAAAATGTGAGTTCTGTGGTACTGTTTGGTACTATGATGATCTCAAGTGATTCTAAGTTCCCTTTCCTCATCACTTTATATGGTGATAAAATATGAGCGAGAAAACAGAAAATGAAAATGCAAAGAAAGAGATTGATGACAAAAGCGTAAATGAGAAGGAAACTGAAGAAAAAGAACTTAGTTTATTAGAAGCTCTAGCTAAAAAGGAGTCACAAGTTAAAGGTGAAATACCAGTAGAGTTGCTCAAAAAAAGGAAGGCAAAAGTAAAGCGAAGGCGAAAAAAAATATCACCATTCCAAGTATTAAAAATTGCATTGCTTATATGGCTTATTGTTATGGCGGGACTTACATTTACTGCTTATTCTCTAGAAAACCAAGTTACTACACAACTAAATTCTGCTAATATAACCCTTATAGATGGATTTAATAAACTTCTTAGTGGAAATTTAACTAGTGCCGAATCAAGCTTCTTGAGTGCTTATTCAAAATATAAAGCTGTTGAGGCAACAATATCAAACTTGAATTTATTAGTACGAGTCAACCCAGTACTACAGATATCATTTATGTTAAATCCCCAAATTACTTATGAACTAGATTTCAGAAGAGCCCTTGTTAGGGCAGGCATCATCATGTCCATATCAGGAAATATTAGCATCTCAGCACTAATTTCATGTAAGCATGCATTTGGAAGACTTATAGATAAGAATATTAGCAGTGCTATTCACTATTTTTCACTATCAAATACCACGCTAATTACTATTTTAACCTATTTTGACATTGCACGAAATACAATTCAAGAGATTGATCCAATATCGCTGACTAAAGAAGATTCTGACATTTACATAACAGTAGTTAATTTTATCCACAATATGACTTTGTTCTTTGAAGACTGGGATAGACTAGCTCAGATTAACATTCAATTTTCGCAAGGATTATCGTATATCCTTGACGGATTGTCCTATTTGCAAAATGAGAAATTTGATCAAGCAAAATCTGTAATTCAGAATGCAAATGATCTATTGATAAAAGCAAATAGTTCATTTTGGAATAATCCTCCCACATACTTAAATGACTTCTGGCATATAATGCTAGCTGCAATTACGTACCTCATTGTTTCAATCCATACAATTCAAGATGGTGCTAATAATTTTCAAGCCGAACCATATTATACTCTTGCAATGAATAACGTATCGCTTGCAATGCAAGAACTCGCCTTAGCATATTCATTATTCGAATAATTTTTTATATTTCATTAGTTTTTCAAGAACAATAACGTAATATAGAGTACGTATAGTTACAGCTAAAAATCAAGAAATTTATGGATGGAAAATTATTTATATTACATGCAATGAAGAAATGATATATTCGGGGGTTTTGGAGGTATCTTAATGGTCGAAGCAAAACTTGAAGATGCTTTTAGAGACCTGCTTGCATACAAAGAAACATTAGTAAAAGATTTTGAGTCTATAGAAAATTCAATACGTCTGGGGCAAGCAGCAGCAGTTGATGAGGGCATAAATAGAATTTTGTCTCGTAGTGAACGTATGCGATCTTTGGTCAATAATCTGATTAATGAAATCAAGTATCTAACTGTACCAAGTAGCGGCGATAAAAATATGCTAAGTGTTTTGACTCTTCTCTTAACAGTTATGCACATTGAAGGTCGACGGGCGAGAAAGTTAGCAGAAAAATTTAGAATATCCCTTGAAAGCGGGAATGAAAATGTTGATTCAGAAATCAATCTTCTGATGGGAACTGTTAATAATATTAGAGTTGCACTTGACGATTTTAGAGAGCTTTTATCAGGCACTGTTAATAAGAATGTGTTCAAAAGCTTATTGAAGAAATATTCAACTTATGTTGACAAGATAAATAAGGCGATATATGCAGAGATGACTGGAAATATTGATGAAACATTAAAAACATATTTTCCAGAGAATCCCAGCGCATGGAAGCGTGTTTTCATGTTCTGGAAATATGGCGATAAAGCACAAATCAATGATTATGTAAATGAGATAATTGAGCGTGCTAAGAAAGGATTAATCCCATGTGAAATACCACTATACGAAATATATGAAATGATCACCTATGAACGCCCATCCTTGACTGTATCAGTAAAAGATATCGAAAAAGCAATAGAACATGCCACAAAGAAGGGCATAATCCCTGGAATTATAAAATCTGATAAAGAGATTGTTGTTTTGTGTAGGGGGTGAATTTAATGGCTTTACCTCTTGTGCTTAACCCTAGTGTTATTTCTGCCGCAGCAAAAGTTGGATTTATTTTGCTCGGGCAGTTGACCGCTAAAGAGAGCTCTGGTGAGGGTCTTTTTGGAAAAATTTCATCATTTTTCAAAGGAAGGTTTAATGTAGTTGTTTGGGATAAAACTAAGAATCCCGGGTTGGTATGGCGAATACCAGATCCTAATGCTGATGAAGATTACTTAAAAAGTTTAAGTAAGATTGATGGCATCGTAGTAAGAACTGGTGAACTAGCGATTTATTCTGCCGCGGGGATTCTCCAACCACTGCCTGCTGGTATATGGAAGTTAGATAAGAAAGTCAAAAAAAGACCTGGCGGCGAAATAGCATATGTAAACGTTACTACGTTTCCTGTACGATGGGGTATTTCAAGGGAAGCAGGACCGCTTAGCAAAGATGGCCTGAAAATAGGAATTAGTGGTGAAGCAAGAGTTATTATAACAGATCCTGCGAAATTTGTTTTTGAAGTGGCAAAAGCAAAAAGGCTTGTAACTGAAGATGATGTTAAAGAGTGGATCATGAGTGACGTAATCAGTATTTTAAGAGATCAAATCTCAAAGATGAAAGCAGAAGATATAACTAATGATGCACTTCAAATTGCAGTACAAGCTAAAGGTGAACGAGAACTGCCAAAGTATGGCTTAAAAATTGAGAAGCTAAATGTCATGTATGTATCATTACCACCTGCATATGTTATGGCAAAAGAACAACATACTGTATCAAAGATATATGGTGAGACAGAACTAAATCAAGCAATGATTGAAGCTCAAAAAAGGAAGATAATTGGTGAAACTGAGCTGGAGTTGAAAGAGAAAGAGATGAAGTTAAAAACAGGTGTCGTTAGTGAGTTAGCATCTAAGGTAGGCGAGGTCGGGGCTGGAATAAAAGTCAAAGGCGAAGAAATTGAAATTAAACCAGAAAGTGTATCGCCAGTTCAGCAAGCACCATCGCAAACTATTACTCCACCACAAGAACGTGCCATGGAAGCTGGACAAAGCTCACAATTGCAATTCTGTCCATATTGTGGAAAGAAGTTACCTGCTACTGCTGGACTTCAGTTCTGTCCTTACTGCGGAAAGAAGTTACCTATATAATCTAAGGTACCGTAAATAGGGATGATAACAATATAATACTATTATTATCTATTATAAGAACATCAGCCATCATCACGTTAGTAAATATTTTATATTTTAAAACACCATAATTTGTGCTAACTGTACAGAATGTTTGCGTGGGGCTAAAAATGGGGATCTCGCTAAAGTTAAAAGTTTGGTTCATTATATCTTTGTTCCTAGTTGGTTCTGTAGTTTTTGTATACACACGAAAGATTGAGATTGGATTTCCTGAACAAGAGCCTTTCGATGCGTACCCTCCTGGACAGGGCCATAATGTGCCTATAGACGGAAACATTACGTACCCTAGTACTCCATCAACATTGCAACCAAATCAGACATTTCCAGGAGTGGCATTAAAAAATATCTCTCTATTAACACCATACTCAGATATTTTAAATCCAAGTGCACTGGCAACTTTATATGCTCAACAGGATGCTTATTCACGGATTGCTAATTTTAGTGGTATTAATATACCTGTTTCTATGCTACGTTATGATTCGTATATTCCTTCAGAAAATAAATGGGATAACACATTTGCATCTACAATTCAAAAAGTAACTCTTAACGAGACCTTACAAAATTATACAAAAACAATGACTATTTCTCTTAATATTCCTTTAAACATTAATTATACAGTCACTAATATGAGTATATACCTTTTAGTCCCGTTTTCAAATAATTTCTCCTTTATATCGTTATCATTAAGTGGTGCTAATGCAGAAATGCATTTATATAAAGATGAGTTAGATAACTATCTCGTAAAAATAACAACTTTTGAGACTGTAAGCAGTCTAAATCTTACCTATACAATAGCTTTAGGTGATTTTTCTTTTAATTCATCCATGGTTGGCACGTTTTTGGATATCCCTTCAATAATATCTCAAAGATATACTGGTGTGCCTGATCAGATTTTAACATCTCCCTCTATAACAAAGGACGCTATGAGATTTTATAATACTACTGGGGATCTCTATAGTATGGTTTATAATGTCTATAACTATTTTAAGCATAGCTTTACATACATGGTAGATGCTCCTTATGACTTATATTTCGATAAAACAAAAGAGTTAGTTGAATATCTATTAGACACAAAAGTTGGAACATCTATTCATTTTGCAACTGCTTTTGTAATGTATATGCGTATTTTAGGAATACCTGCACGCTTGGCTTTAGGGACGCGTCCAGGTTATGAATTTCTAGGTCATTATGAGATTCTTTTAGGACACTTACGCGCTTATGCGGAAGTTTATTTACCTCCCTTCGGATGGGTTGCTGTAGATCCTACCCCAGCATACACTCCAGCTGTTAATTATCCACCTAGTACATCATATACATTTGAATACACTACATTCATACTTTATACGTATCTCTTTACATATAGAGAAGCAACAGAGACCTTTAGCTATAATATTCAGCCAAAAAGTTCAGTAAAAGATCCAATCTTACAAAAGTATGTGGAAGATTCTGATATTGCTATTTGGAAAATATATCTGAATGTAACATACACATCTGGTTGGCCAGTAGGATTTGTTAAATTAAATCTTACGCTTAATGGTTATCCTATAGGTGGGATACCAGTATCATTCTATGACTCATCTTATGGTATTCCATTTGGATTACTTATCACATCTAAGAGTCTTGACAAATTGGGTACAATCTTTGCAGTATTTGATACTTATAATCTAACTGCTGGAACACATGTAATAAGCATTACAACACCATATATCTCTACTTCTTTCTCATTTGATGTTCCTCTCAGCGTTGATGGCGTACCTGATCCATCATTTCAAAGAAATCCTTTTGAAGCGATAACGCATATCACTGATTTATATGAAATAGAATCTTTATTTGACTCCGATGGCTGGCTTTACTGGAACTTTACTATCTTTGTAGCCGTGGAAAATACAGATAATATAACACTTAAAGGCTATCTAAAGAATATAGATGGCACGCCTTACGAAAATGCTAATATCTCTTTTTACGATATTACTGATGATATCTATCTTGGATCGAATGTAACTGATGAAAATGGATCGTTCACTTTCTTTTTCAAGACAGAAAACCTTAGTGTAGGAGATCACCTCATAAAAGGTGTCTTCTCATATTTGGTATGGGATGATACAATCACTATTGTCAATTATACAACAACGACTGTGTACGGGACTGAAGGCATATCTATAGTATCATCACATGATGAAGCAATCTTAAATAATGATAATGTATCCTTTACAGTTACTGTGGTGGAGAATGGAAGCTTTGTAAATAACGCAGAGGTAATGCTTGTTGATTTAACTGATAATGTAACCCTTGGAAATATTACTACTGGTACTGATGGAAAAGCAACTCTATATTATGTTTTTCCTGCGAATTCCAGTGCTTCGTATCATATTATCCGTGCTTATTATAAGAATTATACAGCATCAAAAACAATTTTAGTTACCTTTCCAGCATTTACTAACTTCACAGTTTCAGTGAGTAACACTACTCTTCATAGACAAAACTATGATATCAATATCACTGTCTTTCTGAATGTTACTGGAATTTCCTCTGGCTACTGGATTGACATATTTGATAATTCAACTTATATCACAACAGTAGTTATTGAAAATAAGACCGCTATGTATGCGTATAATGTTACACACCAAACAGAGTTGGGTGTGCATATCATATCTGCGAAGATTTATCAATTACCAAGTTATGCAACAACGAATTTTACATTATATCACGAATATATGGTCAATATATCCGCATCACCCAGAGGCGCAATACGTGGCTTGGTTGGCTACGATACTATAAACTATACTGTGTATATTGAGAATGCTACAAGTGGCTCTGGGGCTAGTAATGTCTACGTGGAAGTATGGGATATCACAATAAACGAACTCCTTTACAATGGAACTACAAACTCAACTGGATATATTACATTCAATAAAACATATTCATTAAACGAGCAAATTGGTAATAGAACAATTGTTGCTTATGTACCTAACTATTTCACTCCAAATTCTTCTGTTATAATATCTGTTACCGATGCAACTTGGTCTATGACGCTTACAGCCAATGTTAGCAGTGCAATTCGAAACTATACAGTTGTATCATTTACAGTATACATCTCTGCTGGCTTTGCACCTGGAAAATATCTTGATGTTGAAATTTGGGATAATACAGATTCCGTCTTAATAGCTAACGGTACTACTGACTCAAACGGATACTTTACTGCATACTATGTATTCCCTGAAAATAGTACACTTGGGGCTCATACCATTTGGGCGAATAGCAGTACAACAAACAGTAGTATGACAGAAACTGTTCTTTATGAGTATGATGTGACACTTACTGCATCTACTGATGCTGCTGCAAAGAATGTTACAGAGGTTACCTTTATAATAAATACAACTAAATACAACGCTCCATATAATGGTAGTTTTCTACTTAAAGATATGACTGATAATATAATAATTGCAAATACAACAACAAATAGCTCTGGACTGGCCGTTGTTACATATATATTCCCAGATAATGCATCTTCTGGAATACACAATATAACTGTATTTTTCATGGAGACTTATAATTGTGTGTACATTGACGTACAGAATCCTCTCTGGGAAATAGCCATATCTTCTAACGTCACACAAGCTATGCGGAACTATACGTATATTGAGCTAATTGCACATCTTACAGTAAATGATCAGCCATATGAAAATGGTCTAGTGACATTCAAGGACGAAACAACTGGAACCATTTTAGGTACTGCTTATACTAACACAACTGGTCATGCTGTATTTGTGTTTAACTTTAGTGCAACAGATCCTCTTGGTACACACACGTTAAATGCCACCTTTACATATTACTCTCAAAGTGTATTTGATGCAACTTATGTTGAGGCTACTAATCAGCGATATGTGTCAATTTATTCTATAAATCAAACAAATCCAGTACGAGGCGTTGATGTTATAGAAATTACTGTTTATACAACATTGTATAATCAACCAGTTTCAACAAGTGTTACTGTTAAAGATATAACTCAAAATGTGATTTTAGGCACTATTGTTACAAATTCAAGTGGATATGGAAAACTAACTTGGTACTATAATGAGACCGATCCATTAGGCCCACATAGTATTAGAGCAGAATATGTTGATGCGTCTTCTGAATATGGCATTTCTGTTTATGGTAGAACCTTTGTAAATATAACTGTTAGTTCACCTGCTGTTAGAAGCCAGTCAGTTGAAATTTATGGTTACGTTACTGATTTGAACAATTATATAATTAGTGGTGCTACTGTTGCTATCGTATGGAATGGAGATCAAATAGGTGTTGCAGTAACGAATTCTTCTGGTATTTATAACTTTACATATACAATTCCTTATAATCATTCTATTGGTGATATAACCGTATATGCATCTGTACAGCCGTATAATTATTATTTGGCCTCAAATTCGAGTGATACCATTGCTCATGTCATGAGTCCAACCATAGTTAATATATATACTAATAGCACAACTTTCCATCGCGGAAACATAGCTCATATATATGGTATTATTAAAGATAATCTGGATAATACTCTCTCTGGAAAAACGATAAAGTTGTATTGGGGAAGTGTAAATATAGCTAACGTTACATCTAATACTACTGGTTGGTTTAGTTATGATTATATAATTAATACAACACATCCATTTACATCTGTTACTGTAAAAGGTGTATTTGACGGCGATGTAGATTATCAAGAATCAAGCGGGTCCACTACAGTATATGTTAAAGGAAGAATCAATATATCCATTAGTACACCTTCTTCTGCAGTGCGAGAATCTAACATGCAAGTAACGGGTACTGTTACAGATGAGGATGGAAATGCTGTTCAAGGACGATATATCCAAATTTGGTATAACACATCTACTGGTACATATTCTTCTGTCACCGTTATTACAAGTAGTACTGGTAGTTACGTTGCGAACATTCCAATTCCAGCTGATTGTCAAATTGGAAATATGTTGGTTCATTCAGAGTTTAATGGTGATCAAACATATTATGCAAATGAGAGTGATACAAAATCTGTTTTAATAAGATCACCAACATCAATGTCTGTTACTGCTGTTCCGTCAATAACAATTACTGGTGGAAATATAACGATTATAGCAACACTTACTGATAACCTTGGAAATCCAATTGTCGGTGCTGAAGTGACTTTCTACTGGAATAGAACCACAAATCTCGGTGTTAATACAACAAATAATGAAGGAAAGGCATATATGCATCATCAAGTGGATCCAAATCTAAGCTTTAGTGGAACAGAAACTCCATTTTATGTAAATGCAACATATAATGAGACGACATATTATCTCAGAAGTACCGATGAATATGAAGGCAAAGTAGTAAAAGCTGTAACTATTTCGTTCGATACAGAATCTGGAGATTATTATTACCGTAGAGGAGAGACATTTACGGTTATTGGCGAGGTTGTTGATGAAGATGGGGATCCTGTTGTTTCTGAGACTGTAAAAGTATTTTTGCACCTTGGAGATACTGCTAGTGAATATGGTACTTATGTAACTAACTCAGAAGGAAAGTTTACATTCACATATACAGTCCCAGATAGTTATTCACCAGGAACTATCTTCTACTTCAACGGCTCACTGCCGTATTATAGCGCACCATACATAATATCTAATAATTTAACAATTCATGTATATTCTACTACATCGATTCAATACACTGTGAATGATACACACCTTACACCAGGAGATTATTGTCTTATTGAAGGTGATGTGCTTGATGACCATGGTGCTAGCGTACCATATGGTAATGTAACTATATACTTTGGCTCTGATTCTGTAGAGTTAGAAATATCTGGTAATGGTTTTTCTTATACGTTTCACATAGACTCAACATCAGATTCAACATCATTTCAAACATACATTGTATATATTCCTGAAAATTGGACGTACTCATCGTCAACATCATCAAAAACAGATATAGCTGTTTATGCTCATCCAAATATTTATGTTACAACTAATGAGACGTCTGTAAGACGTGATCAACCTTTTGAAATTAGTGTTAAACTGAACGATTCTGTTCTAGGTTCAATCCCTAATGAGCCTGTTAAAATATATGTAAATGGTTCACTTCAAACACTTAATACTGATAATAACGGTCAAATAACACTAATTTATACATACACGAATACTAGCTTAGGAAACCTAAATATAACTGCAAATTGTCCTGGTGTGTCTAATGTGATTGATAGCACTTGGATACTAGTGTATTCTCCAGTCTACATAACTATTAATACTGATAGAATATTCTATAAGCCTAATGATCTAATCCATATAAATGGGACATTGCTTGATGATAGAGGCACACCTTTAAGTGGTACGCTCAATGTGACCATAGTCTATGAAGGCTATCCAGATAATACAACTATGACATTGGTCCCTGCGATTAACGGATACTATGAATATACAACTTATGTTGCCAATATACCTCATTCTGCTAATTTCTCAGTAATTGTTACATATAAAGCTGAAAAATTCTATTATACCGATGCATCAACTCGTATTGGCAACCGGTATGATCTTACTCAGCTATCATTTACTATATATTTTGTTGCAGGGTCTGATTCTTATCAGTACAAAACTAATTATCTAGAAATAACACGTAACTCTTCAATACTTCTTAGAGGATATCTTCATGATAGCGATCTTACAAATTTGCATTTTGAGGGAGTTAAAGCAATTCTGATAATAAATGGAACTGTTTATTTGATAACTAATGTGTTTGAAACAAAATCTTCACCTCTTGGGTACTATAACTTTGAGGTGCTGATTAACATAACTCTCACTACAGATCTTGGAAAGTATTTTGTTCTAGTAGAAGCACCAGAGTGTAATACATCATCAGTACCTTCTACAGAATATCTTGTATATACATCAGTTGTGAATAACTTTACGGTATCTGACACACATTTAGTTCCTGGAGATATTGTCGTGATAAATGGGTCATTCTATGACGATCTTGGCAATGCAACTAATATATCAGATACACTTAATGTAACTGTCGAATATATCGATTGGGGATATACTACTTCGTTTAATGTTCAAATAGTTGATGGTAATTACTCTATAACATTTTTAGTCGAGTCTGGGGACTACTCATCAACAATACTTATCACACTTACATACACTCCAAAAAGTGAGTTATATAAGGAAAATGTTACTACAATAAAGTGTTATGTGTATGTTGCTCCTAATGTGACGATACCTAATATATATCCAAACTTTATAGCTGGTGTACAAACAAAGGCTGCCCCCTCTATTATTCATTTTAATGTGACTCGGAGTGAAAACTTGACTATTTCAGGATTTTTAATCGCATCTGGAAAAGACCAAACAACAGTCTTTATCCCAGACGAAGAAATACGTCTTATAATATATATTAATGACAAAACAATTATTATTACAAACAAAACCAACAGTGATGGTCGCTTTACTTTAATTTATGAAATCCCAGATAATTTGTCTTTAGGATATTATAGTTTTGTGTTAAACATACCTGGCCTAGGCAATATTACAATACCTGGTGATGGGGAGTTTTACTTCTGTGTATATTCATATAACTATCTTAATATAATTCTCATTAATCCTCTTTCAGTCACTGCTGAAGATATTGTTCGCGTGCAAGGTTACATAACTGATGACCTAGGAAATCCAGTTCCGAATGTAATTGTCGGTTTAAAGATTGGATCTGGTAGTGAAGCTGTAAATGTGACCAATGACAATGGACTCTTTGATATTTCAGTATCTTTGACTACTGTACCAACATCACTAGATATTGATGCATCAATCGTTGCTAAAAGTACGATTGACGGTTTACATAGAGAGAATAGTACTACTGTTAAATTGTTTATCTTTCTTTCTGCAGAACTCTCAGCACAAGTATATCTTCTAGCATCTAACGCTGGTGATAGCATAGTTATTAATGGTACCTTAGTAGATAATGCAAATCGACCACTTATAGGACGAACACTAGGTATCTTTATTGATAATGAAACAGAACCAATAGCTATTGTTGAGAGTACATCTTCAAAGGGATTTTCAGTAAGATTCTCCTTAGATGACCCTGGAGTACATGTCATAGCAATAAAATGGATTCATGGCAATAAATGGGAAGATATTGTTGGTGGAAAAGTTTCTATCTTCATTCTCTCTGAGGAAGGATGGCATCTAAGTGTACCTGGAAGTGTAACATTTAGCACACAATATAATATTGTTGGACTTCTCTTTACTTTCTTATTATTCTATGTCGCAGCTACACTCATGTATTCAGGATATCTCGGGTATGTGATGTATTATAAGAAAAAGAAGCTGGAGGAGAAACGAAGAAGAGCAAAAAGTATACGAAATAAGATTCTTGATATGTTGGAAGTTATCGATCCCGAGAAAGCACAAGAATTGCGTACGCAACTAGAACTGGGGATAGTTGATCCTGAGGAATTAATCCCTGAGGAAGAAATCATCAATATACCTCAGATATTCTTAGATTTGTTTGAAATGTTGCGCGCTGGAAGGTATTTTGATGGTATTTATCTTATAGTTGATGAGTATTTGACAAAGCTTCAAGAACAATATAACCTAGTACGTGCCCATAATGAAACGCCAAGAGAGTTTGGTTATCGTGTCGAACAGCGTCTTGGGCTTCGTAATAAAGATGACATTAATGCAAATAAGATATTTGCTGAGTTCTACTCAAGATTAGCATATAGTGCACTTCATTTTGACCGTGATGATCTTATCAGAGGCATACAGGCATTAAGTCGTCTATATAGAGAGCTTCATCCAGAGGAGGAAGACTTCTCATATTCAATAATTGCGCGTGTTGCTGGAAAATACGGTGCCATAGAGCTTGCTAAAGAAGAAACCCCTGAAGAGCAAGGAGTGCAAGAAACCTCGGATACAATAAATGGTGATATATCTGAATCTAGAGGTGAATCTAATGAGCAATAATGAGTCAAATTCAAAAAAAGAAGAAAAATTGTCAGAAGAAATTGCAAAAAAGGTAAAACATATAAGTGAAAAATTGCAACCGAAGAAATCTATAGAGACAATAATAAAGTCAAGTACTGCAACTCTAAAATCGAAACGATTCAGAAAACTTGCAATTCAAGTATTAACAATCCTTATAGCCATTATTATTATTTCTCCATTGATATCGTTTACTGTTCCAACTCGATATTATAATGTTCCTGAGTTATCTATATACAATACTACATGGAACGGTTGTTCTAAATTAAAAAATTCTGTTGAAGAAAACGGTTATTCTGTGTCTGTTATTATTACTACTACTGTAATAATGAAGCGTTTTAATTATGAGGGCGTACTTGTGATTATTGGCCCTAGATCTGAGTATTCTTCTGATGAAATTGAAGAGATTAGTAATTTTGTATCACATGGCGGAGGTCTTCTTTTAGTAGATGATTTTGGAAGCGGCAATTCAATTGCAGATTACTTTGGTTTTCACTTTTCAAAAGAAAAACTTATTGACTATGGCAGTTATGACAGATCGCCATATTTACCAGTAATTGTTGATTTTGCAAATCATAGTATTACTAGAAATGTATCTGCAATAATAATGAATAAACCAACTGCTTTAAGCATTTCTGCTGATGTGGAAACAATAGCATATTCCTCAAACAAAAGTTGGTTGGATTTCGATAATGACGAAAAATGGGATGTTGATAATGAAACCCGTGGTCCACTACCTGTAATTCAAGCTAGAACTTATGGTCAAGGTAAAATTGTTGTTATTAGTGATCCATCTATGTTCAACAACGATATGATTGACCGAAGAGATAACTTGGTATTATTCATAAACATCATAAATTGGTTGATGCCCACTAATGCCAGCACAGTAATATTTGATGAATCTCATTTTGGTTGGGAAGATGTGGTAATGGGACAAGGGATAATCTCAAGATTAATTGGACCTATGCAGTTTATTTCCTTTGACCAACCATTTTCATACACCATAATTCTATTGACACTACCGACTATCGCTTTAATTACTGCACGATATACCCAGCGACCTCATAAACTCACACACAAAAAAGAAAAAAAGCGAATTTTTTATTCGCCTTTTGAGCTGAAAGTTGATGAGACAGCGACCAAGATAAAAGCAAATCCACGGATGGTATATGATGAGATCAACGAGCGTTTGTTTAACGTTTTGCATAAACTAGGATTAGATTACATACCTACAAATATTGGTGCATTAGATGTGAATTCATTTATAACATTAATCAAAAAAGTACATCTCTTGCTTCCAGAGGTTGATTTATTTCAATTAGAAAAGAATCTTGACTTGGCCTTTAGAGTCCTCATGGGCGGGGAAAAAATCAACCTAAATAACGCTCTTATGAATTATCTCTATCTAAGAGATTTTGTTATATTAGCAGAAAAAAGATTAGGTGGTGGTTGAATGTCTGCACCCATATCAGATGTTAATGCTGTAAAAAAGATAAGCGAATATATATTGAAAGAAATGTCAAAAGTGGTTGTCGGAAAAGAGGATATAATGAGGCACTTATTAGTTGCCCTATTATCTGGAGGCCATGTTCTCCTAGAAGGAGTCCCAGGCGTGGCAAAAACATTCATGGCAAAAACATTCTCTGCGGTTCTCGGTTTGGAGTTCAAACGAATACAATTCACACCTGACCTTCTACCAGCAGACATTGTTGGTACTAACATTTACAATCAAAATACAGGTACTTTTGAATTTATACCTGGGCCAGTATTTACAAATATATTGCTTGCTGATGAGATAAACCGTGCCCCTCCAAAAACACAGAGTGCACTATTGGAATGTATGCAAGAAAGAACAGTTACTGTAGAAGGAAAAACATATCAACTGCCAAGGCCATTCATGGTTCTTGCAACACAGAACCCGATTGAACTTGAAGGTACTTATCCATTGCCAGAAGCGCAAATCGATCGATTCTTGTTCAAACTAAATGTTGGCTATCCAACAGTAGAAGAAGAGCTTGGGATTGTCAAGAAAAAATTGAAACTAAGAGAGCCTGACGAAATACATGTTTCTCAAATTGCCTCCAGAGATGCAATCTTGAAAATGCAGGATATTGCATTAACAGTTTATATTGATGATGATGTACAGAAATATATCGCAGAGATTGTATATGCGTTGCGAACAAATCCATATGTGTTATATGGTGCAAGTCCTCGTGCATCAATTGCATTGCTATATGCATCAAGATCATTAGCAGCGATTAGAGGTAGAGATTACGTTGAACCTGATGATGTAAAAGAATTAGTATATCCCGTCTTGAATCACCGGTTAGTGCTCAAACCAGAAGCAGAGCTTGAAGGTATAACTCCAAAAGCTATAATCGAGACGACATTGAGGGAAATAGGCGTTGGGGCGAGCCTGCCTGAAAAATAATATCTTGCTAAGAGTATAATATACATCTATGCTAAGTTAGGTGATTGTCTTGAGGGCCAATCTGAAGCAATCTGAAACACGTAACAAAAATTTGAGCGAGTTTGCAAAAAAATTACCAACAACCTTACGTGTAACTCCAGTTGGAGCATTAGTTGTAATATCTGCTATTACATTTTTCTTGATTGGACTTTTTTCACATAACTATCTAATCTTATTCTTATCATATATCCTTGTATTTTTGTTTCTAGTGGATCTTAGAAATATTCTGAGGATCTCTCTAGGCAAAGTGGAATTCAAGCGACATGTTGATAAGAAGAGTCTATTTCTTAATGGCTTTACCTATGTGGAACTGACAGTCAAAAACAACAATAATTTTTCAATAGACAATATTACTGTTCAAGACTTGTTTCCAGTTGTGTTTGAGGAAGTGGCAGGTATATCCTACAACACATTTAGTGTGCCTAAGCAAGGTAGTGCATTGATATCATATATTATACAGGCAAAGAGGCGTGGAATATATCAGATTGGCCCTATAAGAATTGTCTTGAAAAGTCCATTTTCTTTGTTCTTTATTGAGAGAATGTATCCCTTATATGACGAAATCATAGTATATCCTTCGATTGAACGCAGTGAAAAAATGTACTTTATGGCAAAAACGAAACGCTCGGCAAAGTTCTTTGGAATGCATCGTAGCAAAACAATTGGCTCCGGAACTGATTTCTTTGGTCTTCGAGAGTATACAAGATATGACGATTATCGTGCAATAGATTGGAAAGCAAGTGCACGAACCATGGAATTGATGGTTAGAGAATTTACAATAGAAGTCCCACTTAACATAGTCCTTATGATAGACTCTAGCTATTCAATGGGTTATGGGAAGCCGATATCAAAATTAGATTATAGTATTGATACTGCTCTTATGCTTGCTAAAATTGCTTTAGATCAGCATGATAGAGTAGGGCTACTAATTTACGCGGATGATGTTAAGTCGTACATACCTCCAAAGTCTGATAGAAACAATATAAATCTTATGCTTAAAGAGTTTGCATTAGCAAGACCCGAAGGTGGTTCTGGTTACCTCGAAGCAATACGATATGCTGTTGAGAACTTAAGAATGCGAACTATGTTTATAATAATGGCAGATCTAGAAGGTGATATAGATGAGTTTATTGAGGCCATTAAAATAGCACGCTTGAGGAAGCATAAGGTATTTGTAATGCATATGTACACACCTTACTTTGTTACAGCTGATTCAAAAGAGAAACCTCTGGTGAGACGCGCAGCAGAGGCTATCATGTTCGATAGGTATGAAAAACAAAGAGCATATCTCCGTCATGAATTACTAAAACGTGGCGTGAATATGATTACAGTAACGCCTCAGATTATGATTCCTCTAATGCTTGAAAGGTATCTCAAGACCCTACGTGGGGTGAGGCTGTGATGAGTAAGGAAACGAAAATTGTAGACGAAAAACCTGAAAAACCTAAATCTAAAGAGATAGATATAAGTAACAAAAGTAATCAAGCAAAAAAATTCACTTACCTTAGAAAAGTAGAGTTTACTGCAATAAGTGGGACTCGTTTTATAATTGTACTGGCATTTTTAGTTATTTTTCTAGAGTCGTCGCTTTTTGATTATTTAATCACCATATATGTGTCTCTATATAATCCATCTCATTTGCAAATACTGTATGTTACACGCTTAATAAAGACATTAGTCCCATTATATGTTGTATTCATTTTTGTTCTAATTCTCTTATTTTCAAAGTTTAATTGGGGGCCGTTAAAAAGTGATATGCTTAAGTATATTGTGCTCTTTACAATTTTTGTTCTTGTAACAAATTACTTTTTCACATCATGGGTTACTTTTTATAATTTACAAGCATTCAATGAGGTGTATATGTATATAGTCAAAGCAATGTTGCCAATAATAGTCAGCTATTGGATGTGCTTACTATTTACACACGAAAGAACTAAACATTTGTTTTCTGAGAAAATTAGTATTATAACTTGGCTCTTGCCAATTGTTTCATATCTTCTCCCAATGATTGATTTGTCATCATATCTCTCAATTAGTTACCATTTCTTTGTTTTGCTAGTTTCTGAAGGGGATCTCACATATTTAATGGAAAGTTTTTATTTCATATTTTTGATAATCGTTATTATCGCGCAGGCGATAATTATCTTCTTTTTAACACGTGATGAATATCCTCTAGATAGCAGGTTAAGTGTTCAAACAACTTATGCAATTGCGTTATTTTATATGTTACTTTTACCTATAACACTAAACTTGAATTTAACTCATGTTGGATTTAATATATCCATAGGATCAATTCACTATTATTATTTCTTTGTAGTGGGCATATATACTCTAATGATTGTATTCTTTATTTTTGGTGTAAAACATGATCAGCATATATTCCTACTATATGGGGGTTTTATTGTATTGCTAGCTCTTATGTATCCTTTTCCTCCTGTGTTAGTAGCGGCTACTATTGTATTCATATCATTTCTAGCTGTTATTATTCCAGGATTGCTTACTTTACTAATAATTGTTGGAGATTTTGCAGTAGTGTATTATTACTTCACACAAACAACTTTCTTGCAAGAAGCAAATCTAAATACAATTTTGTCCTTGTGGGATGTATCAGGTCTAATGATAATATCAATCATTGGCCTGCAAATTGTTGCTTTAGAAGGGCGTGTAGTTTCAGTAGAACGTGAGATATTAAAGAAAACAAAGTTCAGAAAGCTTGAAGGTATTGCAGGGCTAGATTCATATTTATTTAACTTAAAATCGCGAATTCCAGATGTAGAAGAAAGACTCAGCGGTGCGTATATACGAAAAACTGCAACAATAATGTTAACTCGTTTGTTAATTAGCTTTTTGTATGTTGCTGGATTGTTTGTAATGACGATTCTCTTCGCATCAGCAATTATTAGAATGTATCCTTCATTTGGCTACATTGAGGCTTTATATACTCCTGAATTTACGGTACTCCCATTTGGCCTTTTTGTGATTCTTTTAGTATTGACTCTTCGATACAAACCCTTAACGGAGGAGGTGGAAAAATGAAGTTTATCAATAATATAAGACAACATAAGAAGATAAAATTAATTGCCCTAGTTGTTGTAATGATACTTTTATTAGATCTAGCTGTAACACTTTACATGCCCTATGTTGCGCAGTACAATAATTCAAATATCAAATTCGAGTATGAGAATGTAATAGACAATCAAACAAATCCGCAAAAAAACTTCTTACTAAACAAAACGCAAACTGCTATTGATGAAGAAGCGTTAATATTTCCTCAAGCACAAGACAATAACATTACAGTTAACCAAGATACAGTTCATATATCTCAAAATGAGACATATTATAGCTATTCATTTACATTACGTATTTATGATCTATCTGGTAATATCCTAAGAGGCTATAGTTTGTATGTATTTCCTGTTACATCGGAACGTTGTGATTATATTGCTTATTACTGGTCGGGTGATACTGGTATCATTAATGTTACTGGTCGATTTACGGAAAGCGTTGTTTTCTTTATTGACAAGAGTTCATATTATGTGAATGATACACACCTTGTTTTCTTTGCAACACCTCCAGTATCTCTTAATTCTTATAACGGATCAACACTTGATTTATATTTATCTAATTATAATCATGCACTGTTAAGTTTTCATGTTGACGGATTAGATGATTGTTATATTCGATATGCAAAATATCCATCTGATTATATATATTGGTATTATGATGTGTTATTAAGCCATAATTCAACTGATTGGTGCACTGTCATGGTAAATAAAGCATCATTGCATGTATATCTTAAAGCTGTTAATAATAATACTGGATATATCGTATACGAATATATATCGAGTCCAGAAACTGCTATATATAACTATAATTTAAGCGACTTTACACGCTCAATAAGACTTGTTTTTGACAATATAGACTCTTCATATGAGTTTGTTAGATATGATACAGAATTATTAGTTGCTAATGGTTCTCATGGTGAATCTAATCACTGGTTCTATTTCTCATCACTCACCTCCGAGTATATCTATGTTATAAATGTGCCTTATGTGAACGTTAGATCCTATACTATATACTTAAAAAAGGTAGGGTCAAATTCAACAAGCTATGATGTTTATTATAGATTTCATAACAATAATTACACTTATGTTGATATTAGAAATAGTGACTATACAAAATATTTTGGTGGTTCCTTTAGTTTTGAGAATCTTCAGTGGCCCGATGAGCAAGATATTGATGAGCGTGCGTATGTTTATTTCGAAATCTATGATGAATATGACAATAAATTAACAGATATGTATTCCAACACGTTCACTCCTATAAAAATTTCAGCATATTTACCAAATGGTACAACTATAATAGATTCACAAGCAACATTTTTAACGAGCTTTGATATAGCTCTTGCTCCTATATTTCCAAATGGATATTCAACAGCATCGATCACTTTGAATATACAGGTATATCTTACGGATAGTTACTCAATGACTGCAAGCAAGACTCTTACTATAAAGAAGCTATGGTTAAAATTATCAGATAATGTTGTAGTTTATTTTTCAAAAAGGTATAGTTACCACTTATACTTTGATGAAGCTCGCAATATGTTGCAGTTTGCAACAATATTTTATTGTTACTTACCGTCATATACACTCATTTATTATGATAACGGTTTGCCACAAACAAGTTATATATCATCATACGACCACATGAATTATAGTTTATCTTTTGGAAATATTGGTGATAAAGATGTACTAACCTTAGAAACTTATTTGCCTTACAAAAATATCCTTAGCAAGATAACTGTGAAAAAACTTTCATCATCAGCTATAGCAATTGACTACTATTTACTAAATAATAACGCCAAGATACAGAAAATAACTATGGGTGTCTATATCTCATACTATATATCTCATGTATTAAATAACACATTTCTTGTACCGTTCTATTCATTTACAAAGTCTGGTTTCGACCAATATAACTTCAACTTTGCGTTTATCAGTGATTATGCAAGCCAGTTTATTAATACATCATTCACTAATTATGATCAAATTGTAATGGTCTCACCCGTAACCTCTGATTTTAATGTTTCGTTCTTATATGCTATAAACAAAAACTCAACCATAAGTAGATATGAATTTATGAAGCAGATATCGAAGATAGTCAAGTCAAGCAGAATTAACAAGCTCGAAAGTACATTGTCCACATTACTTCTAAATTTTGCATATTATCAAGATTTCTTGGGTTCATTGTCAAGTTATGTATACTCTAACTTATCAAGTCTACTAAATAACTTAGAACTTGGTGACAGCTATTATGACAATTCCTCTTTTGAGTTAGCATTAAAAACTTGGACTGAGGCAGTACAAACAATCAATGAACTGGCATCGTCTTTAATCAATAGCTTAATCAGTATACAAGATGATGTCTATTCTAGGTGGTTTAATTCATCATCTGTTGCGCCAGTTGGCTTGTATTATGATAAGAATACTTACTTAAAATCATCAAAGGTATCAAATTATAATATTTCATCATTAGCCTTAGTTAGCTTTTTAATGAAAACAGCAATTACAAATAATGTTCCTATTTTATTTTTAAATGAGACCACAGTAGATGATTATCTCTACAAATATCAAAATGGGATCCTTATAGTAATAGGCTCAAGAGTTCCAAGTCTACTGTTGAGCTACATATCTTCCATAAATGGTACTATAGAAAAATGGATAAAAAATGGTGGTACATTAGTGCTTCTAGGTAATACTGAAAATGATGCGCTCATTGATAGTCTTTTGAATTACTACGGAGCTACGTACCAGAGTTCCTCTCTATTTAATATCTCCATCACTTCAGATGGCCTTTTCTACACACCTTCAATTACAAGATACTATTCTGAAAAACCTTTGAGAAAAGTTGCATTGGATTCATCTGGAGCTCAATACATCGCTCTTGGTATTACTTCTGACTCGCAATATGTAGACCCTGTAGTTTTTAGGATACCTGATGGAAGTGGATATGTTTTCGTTGCATATCGTTGCTATATTGATATAGACAGTTATGATACGGTAAGTCAAGTAGTCATTGAGATATTAAAAAACTATCAAGTTTTTAGAGAAAAATTATATGGCGAGTTGACTGTCGAAGAATATACTGATGACTTTTTACAGAGGACTATTAATGTATACTATTCAATTTTTGGTGCTTTTTCAAATATATCATACGCACAATTACTTTTGAATGGATTTAACAATTCAATTGATGCATTGTCTATATTTCTTGCCTCAGCTAATTATATTTATACGTTTGATGATACTTTAGAGTCTTATAGGACTGAGTATGTTCAACATATATTTAAGTTGCTTGATGAGATTGATACACTTAATGAATCTGGAAAGCTTCAA
>Ga0164318_10000524_pt1 | contig 29843 bp, 43 predicted proteins | sample GuaBasSedimGuay9_FD_113734 | JGI IMG/M metagenome (GOLD analysis project Ga0164318, IMG submission 113734) | Subseafloor sediment microbial communities from Guaymas Basin, Gulf of California, Mexico - Guay9, Core 4571-4, 0-3 cm | ecosystem: Environmental > Aquatic > Marine > Hydrothermal vents...
TATAGATAATATTCATTTATTATATAAAGCTCTTATGTATTATGCATCTGGCTGGACAGAGGCGGAAGCTGTGTATTGTTTGCAGGAATCTGTCCTTAATTGTTTGCCTGAAGCAGGTCAATGTGGCCAAAGCCAAGTATATACCTACGGCGATGAATATGGCTGGCTGGCTTATATTTATATTTACCATCCTTATGATATTAGATCGTCTGCTTCGCCCTTTTTTAAAATGACATCTATAGTTCTAGAATCGTCATCATATCGTGAAGATGGATGTTGCGAGCATCCTGACGGATGTTATACTCCTAGCAGCACTGCTTGTCCTCAGGGGCCGCATTATCATAGTGTTATTCAGCATCTTGAATCAACATATACCTCTGAGGTTATGAAAAATTCTATAGAAATTCAATTTGTAGAAAATTGGTGGCCGAAAGTAATTGAATATGTTAGTTCTGAATCCGGATTTATTAGTGGCAGTTATTTGATGTCTTTGTATTATAGTTTTAATATATATGCTAACATAAAACTTAATGCTGATCCCGAATTAGAATATTTATTTAGCGAGATTCATTATGGGGATATACCTTATACCGCTTGGGCTAGATTTTATAATTTTTCTTTGGCGTGGCTTAGGCCGAATGAAGGCTTGAGCTATATATTTTCTTATATTTCGCCTAATATAGATACCTCATTATTAATGAATTACATCGATATAATAAACGTGGGTTCTTTTTCGGAAAAAGTCATATCATCTGATCCTAATATAAATTGCCCTGATACTACTTTTGCTGTTAGTAGCGAAGGTCTTAGTTTAGTATGTTTATACCAAAGTCCTATAGATTTAGCATGCGCCCCCACTTATGACTATAGCCCTTATTTTGCAGCTATTGTAACTTCTTTTGATTATAATTTTGTTTTGATGGTTCCGGGTGAATTTGAAAATTTAAAATCTTTGCCCATTAATACTGCTAATATAGATATACAAGACTGCGAACAACTTAAAACAGAGGCTATAAATACATTATATTCTTATTGTAGTTCTTGTAGTATTTGTTATGTTTATTCTGAATATAATTCTTCTACTAATGAATGTGATATAATTTTATATTTTAAATATAACTAAATAAGGAGATTTTTATTATGATTTTATTAGTGAGCCCATTTTATGGGGGCAGGGAACAAATGCTTAATAATATTAAGCATCCTTTTGTTTCGTTACTGCCCAAATACCCTTTTGAATACATGAGACCATTTAATAATTATTATGAGTGTGATAAAAATTCTTCATTTTATGATGTAGGTAAATACTTCATAACTGATTTAAAAAATGAATATCATGAAGTCTGTGTTAGTTTGAAAGATATCTTTAAAGATGGTTTATGGCAATATAATAGCTTTGATTTGGCATATTATATTTCTTTAAATAAATATTTGGATAAATTTACTGATAACACTTATGTTATTCCTATTGATACTAAGGGTCTTTTGGAGTATATTACTACCCATCATACTATTAAAATTGAAAAAATATTTATCTTTAAGGCGGATATTTTTAGGTTATATTCAATGTATAAAGAATTAAAAAATGATTTTAATAAATATTTTGAGTCTAAAACTTTGTCTTATCCTATTGAACGTTTTGTTGCAAATTATAAAAATATGATTTTTATTAATTTAGACCGCTTATCTGATTTTTATTTACGTTATTTAAATGATGTAAATATATTATTGTCTTCTGATTCTTTATCTGATAATATAAATATAATTGATACCACTGTGGAAAGCTCTTGTTGTTTAGGGGATATTTACTTAGGTTCTTATGACAGCAATATTGTGAATGATGAAACGTTAAAAGCTAATTTTAGCAGACTTAAAGATATTTCAGATGAGTTATTTGAAACAAAACATTCTTCAGCTTTAAATGATACTTTATTGAAAGAAGCAGAGGCTTTTTTAGCAAATCGAACTTTTTATTGTCCTAGAATTGATAATGAGGTTAATATTAAAATTTGTGAAGATTGTATATCAACAGAAGGAGCTTCTTTGCAATCATTATGTCGCAGAACTCCAGCTGAAGCTTCTAAATATCCTTGTATTTATCAAGTAATTATAAAGAAGGAATGTAATGCAGCTGAATCTGTGGCTAAATTTAATTGGCTTTATTTACCTTAAAGAGGAGAAATTATTATGCTATTAAAATTTACATTTGATCAACTTAAACAAAGGGCAAAATATAAGCCAACAGGATATATTGATGATGTTTTAGAGGCTTCAGAATATAATGATATAGAAGACTGTTATATGATTGATACAGAATCAGAAGAATATAAACTTTTAGTTGATAAATATAGCAATAAGCCCAAGGGTGTGCCTTTTTTGGATAAATTTGAATCTATTTATAAGAGAACTAATTTTGATTATTTTTCTAAAGATACTCAAGTTAGATATAAAGAATATTTAAAAATGAAAAAATTTTTTGAAGATATATTGCTTCAAGGAACAGATTTATCGCCAGAAAATTTGATAAAGCATACTAAAGCCTTGTGTAATATTTTTGGAGGTCACAAATTTGAATATGTTGTTCAACAGTATAAAAAGGCCAATGTTAAACCGGACTGCAAAAATTGTGCCGAACAAGTATATATTAACAGATTATTATGGGAATTTATGCAAGCTTATAAACGACTGCCTTATAAAAAACAATTAGAAGTTATTAAGCTTTTACGATATGAGCCTGAAGTTATAGATGTTAATCCTGTAGAGGAGCCATCATCATGAAGTTTCAATTCACATTAGAGCAACTTGAGCATAGGGCTCAATTTAGAGCTCCGGGCTATAAGGAAGATGTGCTTAAAATAGCTAAGCGCTTATCAGACGAGGTTTACGAACTTGATACAGACTCAGAGGAATACCAACAACTGCTTATTAAATATAGACATCCCGCTGCTTCTAATATACCCACTGCTATGCCTGAAATAAATCCTCCGGTCTCCGTAAATATGAATGCTATGGAGCATGTTAAGCCTAATGATATGCGGGTATATATGGACAAGCAGCGCAGGTTTCGACAGGAGCTTGCAAAGCTTGCCCAATCAGGTATAAAGGTGGATGCTGATCTTATTACAGCTAAAATAGATGATATCAATAATATACTCAAAAACAAGGAACTTACTTATTCTGTGCAGCAGTATAAAGCGGCTATATCAAAGTCTAATTGCAGCAGCTGTACAAAAAGGCGCTATCAAGGCAGTATATTGTGGTATTTCGTAGAGGCGTTTAATAACGCTTCTATAGATAAACAAGCCGAAATTAGAAAGCTGCTTAAATAGCAGCTTTTTTCTTGCTTATTTTCTGACCTGTCCTTCCAGCAGTATAACCACATTACAACTATATCCACAAAGGAGAATTTTGTATGGATAATTATCCTTTATCAAAATTATTGGTTAGGGAAGAGCTTAGATGGAAGAAGGGAATGTGCAGAGGGTTTCTTCGTTCAAAAGAAGTAGAAGCAGTACAACAACTAGTAGAAAGAGGGTTCACTATCCTTGAGCTAAACGATAATTTTGAATGGAAAGAATTAGATGCTAATACAGCTAGACAGGTTTTCAAGAAAGAGGTTCATCCGGCGTATACAAATAAAGTGTATTGGCCTGCTGTTTGGGACTGTTTATATCCTGTTTTTATTAGAAGGCTTGTGAAATATAAAGACAGCTTATTTTTTGTGGCTGATTATATCGAGCCTAACTTCAAGCTTTACGATCTTAAGACTCTTGAAGTTATAAAAGTTAACGAAGAAGAATGGAAAACTATGATATTAATAGAAGTAGATGCATTATCGGAATAAAGTTTACGACAAATACAATGGCCGCTGTGCATATTGTGGCTGTGAGATAACACTTGATAATTTTCAAGTGGACCATAAGTTGCCAAAAGCTGCCGGCGGCACTGATAACTTTGACAATCTTATGCCCGCCTGTAAAGAATGCAATCATTATAAGCGGGCACTTGATATTCATACATTCCGAAAAGAATGGCTTGGCAAACTTCATACCAGAATAAAACGCATTCCTAAGAATCCTACAAGTGAGAAGGGAAAGCGCTATAAAGCTTATATGGAGAAGATTTTAACTAAATATGGCATATCAGAAGATAAGCCTTTTGATGGGAAATTTTATTTCGAGAAGTTAGAGCAGGTTAATAATAAAAAAGCTAAGGCGACAAAACAGATAAAAGTAGAATTGAAATCAAATTTGTTTAATAAACCTACTTGCTTTAATATTAAAGTATGGCAGCTGAAATATCCCATAGATTTGTTAAACAATCTTTTGGAAATGCTTAAAGTGGCTTGTAGCGGGAAGCCTTATATTAAAGAGTGCAAAGTTTATGTTCCCGGAGAAAAAGGCTGTTGTTATGGCTATAAGATATCATATAGAGGCGGCCTATACTCAGCTATTCTTATTTCAGGGGAAAGAACAAAAGGCTGGGCAGAGGTAGACGCTATACAAGCTATAAATAAGATCAAGTTTAATTCTGATTTGCTTAATTACGGAATAACTTTTTTAAATGAAGGTTATGAGAATATAGATAAGAAAATAAGAGGAACTAAAGATGCAGATAAAACTCGATAAACAAGTTATGTTAGATCAAAGACCTGATATAAAGCTTATTAGCGGCTGTTGGTTAGCCGGAGGTTGTATAAGGCGCTGGTTCACCGGCGAAAAACAGGACAGTGATATAAATATCTTTTGTAAAGATGAAGATGCTCATTCGGCTATGGTGTCGACATTCACAACCCCTGCGATCATATACAAGTCAAACATGCAACCAATGCGGAAACAGAAAGAAGTTGTCGCTGTCTGATAGAGTCTATAGTTGCGATAACTGCGGACTTGTTATGGATAGAGACTATAATGCAAGTTTAAATATACTTAAAGCGGCTTAGCTGAGCCGTGTTAGCCTGTGGAGCAGCTTGCTAAAGCTGTGATGAAGCAGGAAGTGCACAGTAGAAAATTTATATAATTTTCTACAAAGCATGTAGCAGGACTAATTATGGCTTATTTTTCTAATAGCACTGAAGGAATGCTGCTTGATAATCAATGTGCTGATTGCATTTTGGGCGAATCGGAATGCCCGATAGCGTTGGCTCAGAACTTATTTAATTATGACGCTGTCAACAATAAGGTGGCCACAGATATTCTGAACACTATTGTTGACAATGAAAAAGGGTGTGTTTTATACACTAAGTTTCAGAAACTTCTGAAGCGAAAGGCTGTTGTTTATTGGCTGTCTAAAACAAAAGAATATCCATCTATTGAACGGCCTATTAGTATCGATGATATAAGAGAGCCGGAAGAATTGATCAACTATTTGTTAAGACAGCCTTGGGAGCTTAAAGATTATCTTACGGAATGTGTATATTCTATCCCTAAGACAAAGAAATGCCTTTATGGGTTTCAGATTAACAGACAGTCTAATTCTTATGTGTATGAGATTATGTTGCTTTCAGAGGATAACAAATGGCATTGGCTTTCCGGAAAGAAAAAAGAGCTGACAACGAAGATAATTAATATGACTCCTGCCGAGAAAGAAGAAGCCATTGACTTCCTTAAGAAAGGCTGGAGCCGGATAAAAAAGAAAGTTAATAAGGAAACGATAATATGAACTATTTCGTAACCAGCGATTATCATTTGGGCCATGGGGATATACTCAAGTTTATCCCCCGGCCATTTAGAGATGTTGACGATATGAATGAAAAAATCATTCAGGCTCATAACAGCCGTGTTAAGCCTAATGATATAGTATTTCATATCGGAGACTTTTGCTTCAAGGGACGCGGTAATAGTGGCATGCACGTGAAAGCATTGGAGTGGGAAAACCGCCTTAATGGAAAGATAATTTTTATTAAGGGTAATCACGATGCTAATAACACTGTCAAAACCATAATAACTCATTTGACAGTTAGATTTGGCGGTTATGATATTTTTATGGTACATGATCCTTCTGAATGTAATCAGGATTATCTTATTAACCTTGTAGGGCATGTGCATACTAATTGGCATATAAAGAAAAACGGCAAGACAATTATGTTTAATGTCGGTATTGATGTTAATAAATATATGCCGTTGACGCTTAATGAAGTTATTCATAAAATTGAACAATTTAAGAAGGAAAAGAAGATATTATGAATATCAAAAATATAATTAAAAAAATATTTGATTTTATTATAAAAGAAGACGATATAGATATTGAAGCTTATATGTCTTTTATAAAAAGATTATTGTTAAAGATTAAAGCTAAGGATGAGGCGATTGAGTCTATTACTATCAGAGATCTTAATTTGCATGAATTTTACATCAATGATGAAATCTATATCTTATCGGATTATTATAGAATATCCCAAGATAAGCATAGGGAAACTGACGGCTCTTTTATGTATGATATAGAGCTATTTCTTGCTAAGAAAGATGCTGACTCTTATAAATGGCATAGGATTATATGCAAACTATCTGAAGAAGATAAAGTATGGGCAGAGAATAATAAAATAGGAAAACAACCTTATGAGCTTAATAATTGCGAAGCAATTATGGCTTGGCGCCTTATAAGTAATAATAGAGATGTATTTTCGGTTAATATAGATTTTGATCCGAACCGTGATAAAGAAGAAAAGTTAAAGTTCTTTATAAATGGAAAGCAATATACTCCTATCTGCTGTGTTTGGGATCGTTTTGATGAACATGAGGGTACATTTTATACTAAAACTTGTGATAAAGAAGGATGGCCACTTAATCTACAAGGCAATTGTATTTTTGTACAGCGAGGATATAATTCAGAGTCAGATCGCTTCTTTATTGGTCCGTATAATGACGCTCAAGATGATAAAATTAAGGAAATTCGAGAGAGGTGGGGTATATTTGTCTATTCCATGATATTCGAAGCATGTGAAAATCAGCCATCAATACGACCTAAGGATTATTGCGATGTTAGTGGTCGTTCTCTTATTACGAAGATTTGTGAGCAGTGTGGAAGGCTATATTCAGTTGCGCCTGCTTTTATAAGTGATGATCGTTGTTATAAGTGTCGAATGGAAGCTGAAAATCCATCTAAGACAACAGTTAAGAATGTAACTGTTAACAGTCATTATTCAATTTTTTAGGAGCATAGCTATGTCAGAAATAAAAGATAAAGTATGGAGCACGGTGTTGCAGCATCCTGAAATTATAGACAAGCTGCTTGCTAATATAAAGCAGAAACATGACAGCCTTGAACAAATTGAGGTTAAAGACATAGAAACTAATAAATTTATAATTAACGGGGAACTATATAGCTTAAGTCCCGTTGCATATATTTATGAATCCGGACTTAAAGACGCAAATGACAATCCGGAGATAGATGTAAAACTCTTTTTTGTTGCTAATTATGACAATGAACACTACAGGTGGTATCATAAATCTTATTTGACTTTATAGAAAAATATGCTATTATTATAGCATAATAACATATAATTTAAAAAAGTCAATGGTGCTTTATGAAAAAATTATCAGAATATGCTAAAGAACACGGAATTACTTATAGGGCTGCACATAACCACTATAAACGTGGATTAATTAAAGGCGCATATCAACTACCTACAGGAACTATAGTAATTCCTGATGATTATAATACTGAGAAGCCTGAATATACTATTGTTTATGCTCGTGTTAGCTCTGCTGAAAATAAAAGTAATTTAGAATCACAAGCTAAACGAGTGTGTGAATTTTGCAGAGCTAAAGGATGGGTAGTAAATCAAATAATTAAAGAAATTGGCAGCGGTCTTAATGATAAGAGACCTAAACTCCAAAAGATATTGAAAGAAAACAAAGCTACACGTATCGTAGCAGAGCATAAAGATAGGCTTACTCGTTTTGGATTTGAATATATAAAAACATTGTTCAAAGGGGAAATAGTTATAATTAACGAAGTTGAAGAAGATGAGAAAGATTTAATGCAAGATTTTGTTAGTTTAGTAACAAGTTTTTGTGCTAGACTTTATGGTATTAGACGAAGTAAAAGAAAGACAGAACAATTAATACGAGAACTTCAAAATGAAGGCAAATAATATATTAATTAGACGCTCTAAATTAAATATTAATTATGCAAATCAAGGAAAATTGGATGTCCTTGATTCTTTAATGAATGAAAGCATTCGTGTAGTTAATTTGTATATTAATATCTATTGGAATTCTTTATTAAATGGTAATTGCCCTAAATTTAGCACTACTAAAGTAGATACATGGCTATCTGCACGAATGCAACAATGTTTAGGTAAACAAGCATTAGCAATAGTAAAATCTCAGCGAAAGAAAAAGATTAAAACTAAACCTGTATTTAATAAATCTGTTATTGAACTTGATGAAAGATTTGTAGACATAAAGTTTGACGAGAATATATTTGATATTTGGGTTCGTCTTAAATCATTAGGACAGGGAATACAAATAAAACTTCCTTCTAAAAAACATAAACATTTCCTTAAATACTACGAAAACAAAAAATGGAAACTAAAAAAAGCTATAAGATTATACAAAGATAGTAAAGGTAGATTTTTTATAGATGCTTTCTTTGAACGTGAAACACCTGAACCAAAACAATTTGGTGAAGCAGTGGGGATAGACATAGGTTATAAAAAGCTATTAGCTTTATCAAACGGGACATGTTTAGGTAAAACTTTAGAAAAAGTCTATGAAAAAATATCATGCAAAAAGCAAAACAGTAAAGCATATAAAAGAGCTTTGCAGGAAAGAGATAATATTATTAATCGTGAACTCAATAAATTAAAACTCAATACCGTAGCTTTAATAGTAGTAGAACTACTTAAAAACGTTAAGAAGAATAAACGTAAAGAGAAGAAAATATCAAGAAAATTTATGAATAAATTACAACGCTGGTGTTATTCAAAGGTTTTGGATAAACTTCAGCGATTATGTGAAGAGACTGGCATAGAGCTTAGGTTTATAGACCCGGCTTATACCAGTCAGAGATGTTCTAAATGTGGAGTCATTTGTAAATCAAACCGTAAAGGTGAGATTTACAAATGCGCTTGTGGGAATATTATGGATGCAGATATTAATGCTGCCCGTAATATCCTGCACTTAGGAGTTTATAGTCCCTAAGCCTTGACCTAAATTCATATTTTTCTATGGATTTAGGAACTATCTTTTTAGAAAAGGAGACATAGTTATACTGATAACAGGAGACACAAAAGCTAATGCTAATTTAGAAAAATTTTTCTTTAATATTGCTAGGACAATTGATAAGCCCAAAGGACTTGTGTTTCATGATAAATCAAACTGGAATCATCCGGATAATATTCATGCTACTGATTATGATATTAATGCAGTTTATTCGGATAAATTTAAACAGCTTATTATTCCGGTTCATACAGGGGAAGCTATCCCTATAAAAAGATGGAACTATAAAAGTCTTAAATCAATAGAGGTGTCGCAAGATGAAACATAACTGTCTAAAAGAAACAATTAAACAACTTAAAGAGTCTAAAGCTAAATTTATAAAAGATTATAAACGTTATCATAATCAATATGTAGAGCTTGATAAGGAATTTGAAAAGATTAGGCTTATAGCTTGTTCTGATTGTGAGACTAACTTTTATTTTGATTTAGACACAACTGAATGTCCTGTTTGTGGTAAGCCCATAGAAAAGTCCCTTATATCCAAATGTTTGGAGTTTTCTGAAAAGATTAATAAATTGGATTTCGAGGTAAAACAAGCTTTTATTAAAGCTTTTAATTTTTCTGAAGCTATCTTGGATACACCTTTGTTAAAAAAGCTTTCAGCTGACGGTATTGGGATGGCAGTATATACATTTCTTAAGAATATTGAATTGTTGGAATATATAAAATAAGGAGGCGAAACCATGCATGTTAGAGTTGGAGATTATTCAGCAGAATTGGTTAAAGATGTTTTGCTAGATGGCCAAGTTATCGACTATGCTGTTGAAGCTGATGACAGAGCTGGCTATGTGAAGTATTATTTTAAGAATCCTGATGGAACTGTTAAGCTGGATTCTAATAAAGAACCTATCATTGAGACTAAAAAAGGAAACGTTGAAATTATCTTAAAGGGATTTAAATAATGAAAACATTCAAAGCACAATGGAGAATAAGTTATGAAAAAACTATATAAAGTTCAATGCGTAAAACCGTCATATAAATTTTATGTGGTTGCAGAAAGTTTTGATAAAGCTAAAGAGTTAGTTAGAACTGAATTAGATAAAAGAGATTACGGATTTTCTGATGATAGACATATAGAATCTATTGAATTAGTTGGACATGAAAAATGGTTGACAGCAACAGGAACATTTATTTATACTCCATTAATTTTAGATAAATAAAGGAAAGTAGAATATGAAAACATTCAAAGCACAGTGGATCAGATTTGACGGCGAAAAAGAAGCTGAGTGTTCTGTGTGGATTGAGACACAGAAGTATATTAGCCTGGCAGGAGATCGTTATTATCAAGATCCTCTAAAGCCTACTGAGTTTGTTAATAAAGTAGGTAATAGGATTATTGTTGATGCTAAACATCTTGACGACTGGATTGACATTAAGGATGAAAAGCCTAAGCCGAATCAGGTTGTTCTGGTTGTTGCTTATCTGGATAATCCGGTTATAATGTTAGCCTATGTAGTAAAATATAAAGGCAGAATTGAATTTGGGGTTGCTAACTGTTCTGAATTTGATAGACGGAAAGCAATTGAATCTTTTCCAATAACACATAAAGTTATTAAATGGAAATCATTATCAAAAATATAGGAGGGAAAATTATGAATGCAAAAGTAAAAAAGATTTTAGCAGCTTTGGAAGAGCTGGATCATAGTCTTCCGACCAGATTTATGAACATTAAAGATGGTGCATGTAAAGAATGTGGACATTTAAACCAGGCTTCCTATAATTTCTGTCCTAAGTGCGGCAGTAAGCTTGAGGACTCAGATATTACTCGTCATCGAAAATGGTTCAAAAAGAGACTCCGGGAAATACTTGGGATATCGTCTTCTGAACTAAGTTGTCTTTTTGAGAATGAAGGGTTTACAGAAGATTTTGACGTTACCCAGATGGAGTTTTTTATTGACGCGATAAAAGAAAATATAAGTTTTTTCGCGGACAGAGTGGGCAAGATTTATAGTAAAATTGTAGGGCCCACATAATAATGGAATGGTAGCGCAGATTATTCAAATGTCTATTGCAGGGATGGTGAGCAGAAATGCCATCCCCGACAATGAGACTGAATTTATTAATAGTTTGTATAAAGACTGCTGTGGCCTTATGGAAAACCTACTAGGCAAAGATAAAATTAAATTTATAGCTAATATAATGGAATTGATTGCCGAATATAGCTATAGTTATAAATAGGAGCATTAAATAATGAATATTCATCAAGTACAAAAAACAATCAAACAATTGCAGGATACGATAGAATATTATAATTCAAATAGTACTCAAATGTTTTTACAAGATCTTTTACACTTTAGTAAAGACCGTGATAAAATAATAGATGCTAAAAGAATTATTAGAGAAGAAATTTTTAATTTAGATATACAATTAGATAAATTAAAACAACAAAAAGAACAATATGACACTAATATTTTCAATATAATAAAAAGAAAATATATAAATGCTTCGTGTCATGTTTTCGAAATAGAAAGACCTTATATGAAACATAATATGAATTTCAAATATTTTTTAATTAAAATAAATTGGATTAACACAAAAAATAAAACAATATCTTACTCAGTAAAATTTTTAAGTGAAAGTAAAAGATATATAATTTCGACAGAAGATGTTGTTAAATCTGAATATAATAAAAATATAATATTTGATAGAAAAAAATTTGGTAAAATAAAAGCAATTAAAAGAAGTGGTGTATTTAAGAGTTTTTATGAAAAATACAATAGATTTCAATATATTGTATAATAAATTATACAGATAAAAATATGATAGGTATTACAAAGGAGGAAAAATAAATATGAAAAACCCAATCAAAGAAGATATGTTAAACATGCTTGACAACGTAATGAAAGAAATAGGTGATAAACCTATTATCGAACACATGAGACAACAGGAAGAGCCTAAAATATGCAAGCCTTATAAATTCGCAGGCTGTATCTCAAAATGTATCGAGGAACAAGGAAAACTGCCGAGTGAAATTTATGATGATTGTATTGGTTCTTATGATGAAAAATCTGCCAAAGAAAGTGCTAAAAGAATAGCAGAATTGTTGGAGGAGTGAATTAAAGCATCGAGAGTTTCTATTTGTTTGGTTAAACCTGATTTTGATATGTGTAGTTTATGTATTGTTAAAGATATATGTTTTGTGAGGAGAATATTATGATCACGCCTGAATTTGATGTGTTACTAGAATGGCTATCTCATAGCTCTAAGGTTTCTGAATTGCTTACTCAAATATCAAAAGACTTAGACCAGAGGGGTTGTGTGCATGATAGGTCTAAAAAGCTTTATGTGATATAAATACAGGAGAAAAGGAAAAATGCAAATTATTAAACACAAAGCAAAAAGAAAAGATAATAAAGAGTGGGTAGAAGGATTTTTATTTTTTAAAATTTATGAATTTGTTATACAACAATTTGAACCTATATCACCTTCTTTTCAAGATCCTGCTGGTAATCCTGATAATTATGAAATTTATAAAATAATACCTGAAACAATTTGTCAATTTACAACTCAACAAGATAAAAATAAAAAAGATTTATACCAAAATGATATTTGTAAATATAAAGATGATTCTGGGACAGAAAGGATTGGTATTATAAAATGGTGTGATTATAAATGGATTCTTGAAGCAATTGATGGTGATGATGAAGGAAATCAAGACATAGATCTTCATCCAGATTATGAAATTGAAAAAATTGGAAATATACATGACAAAGGAGATTAAGATAATGGAAACTCTATACAGAAAAAAGGCTAATGGAAGATATGAAAAAATGGGTTATATTGGAGGAGTGAATTAAAGCATCGAGAGTTTCTATTTGTTTGGCTTAATTTAATTTTAATATGCACGGTTTATGAGTTGTTAAAGATGTATGTTTTATAAGGAGAATAATTATGATCTCACCTGAATTTGATGTGTTACTAGAATGGCTATCTCATAGCTCTAAGGTTTCTGAATTGCTTGCTCAAATATCAAAAGACTTAGACCAAAGGGGCTTTGAGCATGACCGGTCTAAGCTGCAAGATATTGAGTTTGAAGCCTTTGTTAAAACAAGGCCTAAGTTTAAAAAAGCCAATTATGGTAGCAAGGAATATAAAGAATGCTGTGAGCAAATAAAGCCTGCTTTGGAGCATCATTATAAACATAATCGGCATCACACGGTATATCATAAAGACGGCTTTGCCGGAATGAATCTTATTGACATTCTTGAAATGCTTGCAGACTGGAAGGCTGCCAATGAAAGAAGCCCTGATTTATCTTTCAAGGATGCTATTTCGATTTGTTTTGAGAAATATAAAGTACCGGAGAACATGCAGAAACATATTATGGCTACACTTGAATATTTAGGGTGGTTAAAGGAGGAATAGAATGAGTGCTATACCAGAATTAGTTAAAATCTATCAATGTCCGGGTTGCGTTAGCTCTCCGGAAGATTCTGACTGTTATAGAAAGAGTAGTGAACATTCTAATAACGCCTGCGATAATCATTGTCCTGGCACATTAGCTGTTAATATTGGAAAATTAATGCTTGGTTTTCCGAAAGGTTTTGATAGAGTAGGTTTTGCTTCTAAAGTTTTTATTTGTATTTTTGACAAATTTGAGGACGGTTGGGATTATGATAAATTTAATATCCCGGTTTGGAAATATTATGATACTGAGAATGATACTACATTAGTAAAAGGATTATCTCCACGTATTTGTATGATTTTTATTCATATCTATGCCGGAGATGCCAGGGATAAAATAGATTGTTTAGAATTAACCAAAGATGATATAGAGGAGATGGATTAATCATGCCAATAGGATTTTATGAATGTCAAAATTGTGGAGAGCAAATAGAAGCTTTTATAGCAGAGAATAAATGCCCTAAATGTGGTTCTGCCAATCTTGAATACTGGGATATCTCGACTTATTGTGAGGAGCATCCGGAGAATAATAAGACGGATGAATATGCTAGATTGAGCATATTAATTCCATTGTTTGACCTAAGGAGTCAATATAAGAAATATAATGTCTCATCAGACGAGCTAATGAGATTCAGACGCGTTCAAGAGAGATTACCAGCTTATGCTCTAAAAATATTAGGTAAAAGCAATCATGCAGATTTTCTGTTAGACCTCTTCGATATAAGAAAAGCGGTTGAAGCTTATAATAAAGCATCTGATCAAATGGAAAGTTATCAATCTATTTTCAGGACTGAGGACGAAGACCTTAAAGCCCTGGACAATGATGTTATCAAATTGATTATGCTTTTGTTTGGATGCACAACCAAAGACCAGATTAAACAAAAATTATCTGAGTTTAATGAAAAGGCTAAAGAGGCTTGGCTCGAATTTAAGTCTGAATGTCGCGAAAGGCTTGAGCGTAGTGATGGTGAGCTTAAAACAAGGCTGAAAAAAATATTTGAAAAAGTAGAAATAACAGAGTCATTAATGAAAAATCATAGATTCGGATATTTCTTGCTTTATTATGAAATAGAACGATTTAAATACATCATAAAACAGATAGAAGTATAATTATGACAGCTAAGCAAAATCCTTATAACTTTTTTAAAGAGTTTATATTGACAATAAGTGTAATATTCATTTTAGCTATTATTGCAGCTTTATTTGATAAATTCATTATGAAGAAAGATCAAGGCAGGTTATTAGAAGTTAAGCCTGGACAATGTGTTAAAATAGCCTCTAAAGGTATATATATAAAATATACCGGAACTAAACTTATAATCGATTTGGGCAATGGTTTATATAAGGAATGAGTTATGTTCAAAGATTGGCAGCGTCATCTTAAGCGAAGATTAAAGCAGCTGAGGAGCAACAGACAGTTATAATTTTGTTGCAGCGAAAATTTTATAATATCGTATAGGAGCTCTTTTGTGTAATAATGTTGCAAAAGGGCTCTTTTTTTTTAGCTTAATTTTACCCTCTATATTGCTATAATAATATAGGAGGTTAATTATGAAAAATGAACGTTAAGCGCCAATCCACCCTGGCGCGATGATATAAATTTGGGTTGGTTGAGATAGTCGCCTGTGGGACTATTTCGTAAAACGGAAGAAGCGGCATCGGTTGATGTCCTTGTGGAGACACCTTCGGTTGGTGGGGAAGCAAGGTGGCAAGCGCGAGCACTCACAGGTGGGGAGCTAAGCTCCTTCCGGGAAAGCGGGATTTAAAGTCTCTGGAACCCGGCCAGAGCATTATTGGTGCTTGCCTAGTTGCACCTAAAACTAGAACTAGGCTGCGGCGAAAGTCGCCGGGGTACCACACTTACCCTCCTGGGACGATCGGTTTTGTGGGGTGACCAGGGCTCTCACAAAGGGATCTGAGTTGGCAGATCCTAAAATCCTCCTAGGAAGTATTCGTTAATGGGGGTAGGGCCGCGGCCCTCTTTAGTGCAGGCACCGCGATCTGTCCTGCACCCTGCACCCACGGCAGGACATCCGTGGGACTTTTTTTTATTAATTAATCCTTAGCTGTATTTTTAGGTGCATCTACGGATTAATTAATTTCTAATTCTTTTAACCTTCGGGAAGCCTCCGAGGTTAAATAACAGGCATTTTTATTATGAGTAAATATAGAGTGCGCAAAAGTGTCGTATGGGCTTTCCCGCCATACGACGAGGATCCTCCCCACACTGTGTGGGAGGGTAACGATTTGGCAAAATACAAAAGAGCCCTTGGGGTCCTTGAGGAAGCGGATTACCAATCCACCATCTGGGTTGAGAAAAATGTAGATGGTGAATGGATAAAAATTTCTGTATGCTCAGGGCCTAACAAAGAGTACGTTGAAAAGAAAGACCTCGTAATAGAGGTTGGGGATGGTGTTTATTTGGGGATAGGGCATGATGGCGGCATACGCGCTTATTTTAATGCAGATGCCCCCGAAGTGCTGACCTTCTCAAATTATAAAGAATCCGGCAAGACAGTTTCTCGGATAGAGAAGACCTTAGGCCGGCCTTTGAAATATAGAACTATATCCAAAGGCGGCAAAATAGCCGTCAGGGGATATTAAAAAAAAAGGAATGTTTATTATGAAAAGGATTATTGTTCACCCTGGGGTTTTTCATGCTGATGACGCTTTATGCGTCGCTTTGGCAAAGAAGTATTTTGGAGTTGAAGAGGTGGTAAGAGCTAATCCAACTCAAGAAGATCTTGATGACCCTAATATTATAGTGGCAGATGTTGGAGGGGTCTATGACATAGCTAAAAATAATTATGATCATCATCAGGATCGTGAACTCCCGGCAGCTTGCAAGCTTATGGCAGATGCTCTTGAATTGCATTCTAATTGCTCGATACATTCAAGAGTTGTAGAGCAACTTATAATACCAATATCGGATGTCGATACTGGTAAAACTAATTTGCCGGGCAACCTAAATTCATTGTCAGCTGTGGTGCATGCTCTTAACTCTTATAAAGCTAAAGAGCGCGCTTTTCATACAGCCGTAACCATAATGGGTGCGGCATTGGATGCAGCTATAGCAGCTGCAGAAGAGTGGCACAGAGCTTATAATATTGTGGTATCTGCAGAGGCCGCTAATAATGATAGCGTATTGGTATTATCAGAATATGTGTCATGGCAAGAGCATATCTCTGAGCGTGATGACGTGGATAAACTTTATTACGTAATTTACCCATCGCTCAGGGGCGGTTATTCTGTCTTTCAGGTTCCCAAAGAGCTTCCTTATGGAAGAGAAGGAAAGAAATCTTTTCCAGAAGAAATTGCCGGTAAAAGGGGAGTCGAACTTGCTTCTGTATTGGAAAAGCATGGGCTGAAGCTTGAAAGTCCGGATGCTCCGTCGGTGTTCTGCCATCCTGGCAGATTTTGCGCTGGCGCTGAAACTTTGACAGATGCGCTAAAAATAGCGCAATATGCTCTTGGAACTTGATATTAAGGCGACACCTGCTTTAAAGTGGTGTGACTAGCCGGAGAGACGGCTTTTTTTATTTTACTTGACTTTTTTTTATTATGTATTATTTTTATTTTAGCTTATCAATTTAATTGGAGTAATAAATGAAAATCTTTTTTGATACAGAATTTACCGGATTACGCAAAAATACAACATTACTATCTTTAGGTGCAGTATCTGAAGATGATAGAATTTTTTATGCTGAATTTACAGACTATGATAAATCACAAGTAGATGGTTGGATATATGAAAATGTGATAAAAAATATGCCATTATTGTCTTGTCATATTCATGAATCGAAAGAAGATAGATTTTGGGCATGGAGCAAAAAAGAAGTTAATGTAATTGGAACTAAAAACGAAATAGCTGAAGATTTTAAAAATTGGATATTAGATATTCATGGCTATATACCTTCATGGGTTGACGGTTATGATGAAACCAAAGAGCCTGATTTTCCAATCTGTGAATTCTGGAGCGATTGTCTTGCTTACGATTGGGTGCTTCTTTGTGATATGTATGGTGGTGCTTTAAATATACCTAAATTCTTCTATTATATTCCATTTGACATCTGCACTCTTTTTGAGCTTAAAGACATTGATCCGGATATTAATAGAGAAAAATTTGCTGATTTAAATGCTGATGCATCTATAAGAAAACATAATGCTCTTTGGGATGCCAGAGTAATTAAGGCCTGTTATGAGAAATTAAATGAGGAGATTATTAAATATGAAAAATAATCCAAAACTTTATAAGTTTGCAAATTTAAAAATAAGATTAAAATTAGCTTGGATGGTTTTCATTGGAAAAGCAGATGTTTTAAAATGGCCAGCCTAAGAAGGAAGAATAAATAATGAAACTTTATTATGTCAAAACAGGAATAAGTGGCGAGAGATTTTATGTATTTGCTAATTCTTTTGACGAAGCAGCTTCAATTGCTATGAAACAAATTGCTGATAAAGGTTTTACTTGCGATCGTCATGTGGAATCTATTGAGGTTATAGCGGACACAGAACCTAGATATTCTACTGCTAAAGGTTATGTTCCGGCCAAGTTATTGCTTAATGATGATAAAGATGATGACGAGGAAGATGACTCTGATATCAACTCATTATCGCCTAAAAGCGAGCCTTTATTTATGGATGGAGAGAAAATGTCTGACATTGATAAGGGTATTAAAGATTATAATAAATAAGGAGGACTAATCATGAACGAATGGACTATTTATTGGATAACTAGGTTGGATGAGATAAAAGATACATTTTCAGGTTTCACTCTTATGTTGTTTTTCCTATTAATATTATTTTCTATAATATTAGTTATGGCTTATAGTTCTGATGATAAAAAGATAAGTAAAATTATTTTAGGAATAATAATATGTGATTTATTTTGTATGTTTCTTTTGGCAATTGGTAATATGGTTATTCCAACAACAAAACAAATGCTTTTAATTAAAGGCGTACCGGCTATTGTTAACAGCCGAGAAGCTAGTAAACTAAGGACAGCAATGAACATTTTGCTAGATGATTATATTAGAACTCATAAATCTAATAAGGAATAAATTAAATGAATAAAATCGAATCTGATGTAAAAATCGACATAAAGCTTAATAGTCCTGACTGTATGCCAGTTTATATGCATGATGGCGATGCTGCATTTGACCTTAAATGTGATCGTATACTGGCTCCGGGAGAAAATACTGGCAGGTCTTTCTACTTGCTTAAACCGCAGGAAAGAGTTATGGTTATGACCGGTGTAAGGGTGTCTTTGCCGAAAGGATATGAGCTTCAAATAAGACCTCGTTCCGGTCTTGCTATTAAGCATGGCATAACTGTATTAAATTCGCCTGGAACTATTGACTCTGGTTATCGCGGTGAAATAGGAGTTATTCTTTATAATAGTTCATCAGAGCCTTTTGAGATTAAACGAGGCATGCGTATTGCTCAGGCAGTATTGGCTTCTACTATTACAGCTTTTTTTAATGAAGTTGAAGACCTTGATATAACCGATCGCGGCGAAGGCGGTTTTGGTAGTACTGATAACTTACAAGAGACAGTAAAGGAACAATTAAGAGAGGAATTGAAACTTCCTCCGGCTGATTCAAAAGTAATAACAACTGCTGACAAACTAGCAGTTAAATACTACGGAGATAAATATTACGAGAATTTTTCTTTTATTATCAAGTCTTTCATTAAAGATGGTCTTTCCAGATTATCAGTTCTTAAAGCTCTTACTAAAATCATCGCTGATAATTTTGACGATGAAGAGCTTAAAGAGGTTAAGAAACTTTTGGAAGCTGACTTGATAGAAAAAGATAGCAAGTCAGATGATGAAACAAAAGAAAAGAAATTGCCTTGCATAACTGTTCATCCTAAGAGGTTTTTTAGGAAGAAGAATGGAAATGAAGTATACAGGTTAAGAGTTAACTCTTCAAAAGATTATGAATTAGTAGACAATGATGGCCATATAATAAAAGTATCTCAGTTGAAGTTGGCAAGTGAATATGAGACTATTGATACCGAAAGATACTTCAATCCTTATAATGCAGATGAAGATATGATAGCAGCTTTTTATGCTCCTAAAGATATGCCGGATAAAATTCTTGCTGATATAGGCATGAATGATCCTGATGGATTGCCACTCTTTGGCAAAGCCGGTATTAAATATATCGTTAAAATTCCTGACCTTATGGAGAATTATATCTGTCTATACGAAAAATCTAGATTAAACTACAGGCCAATTTATCCTGAAGCAACCGAGCCTGTTGAAGTAAAAAAAATCTGAAGAAGATACTTCAACTAAAGCTGAAGAGACAGAAGACCCCGAAAAGAAACTTAAGAAAGCTACTGACCGGTTTGCTGGAATATGCAGACGGAAAGCAGATGAGTGGATAGCAAAGCATAAGGTATTTTATAAGCATAAACGTTCAGGATTGCTTTATGAGTTGCTATCTGATGATGGCGAGCAATTGCTGTTCGAAAATTCTAATGGTTTTTTAATACTCTTAACACCTTCAGAATTAGAGGCTAATTATAAATTAATAGAGGATAAGGACTAATGGAAAAGAAACCTGTTAATGCAGTTGATAGGCTTAATACTGTAGATTGCGGAGAAGACGGTTTTGGCAGTATTGATGTTCAGCCTCCAAAAGAAGACATCATAGAGGGCTTGAAATGGGCGCCTACTGATTGCGAAGTAATGACAACTGTAGATAGATTAGCAATTGACTATTACAGCCGTAAATACTATGATCACCTCCTTTTTATTATCAAGGCTTTCATTAATGACAACCGTTCCAAATTAGCAGTTCTCAAAGCTTTAACTAAAATAATAACTGATAATTTTGATGAGAAGGAGCGTGAAGAAGTTAAAGGACTTGTGGAAGTTGATTTAGTAGACAAAGAATATAGGTTAAGCTCTATACTAGAAGCTAATTATAAATTGGTAGAGGATAAGGACTAATAATATGATCTCAGCTAAAGGTAAGGAAGGTATTTTAATTATCCTTCCGTTTATGTTAAAAAGAGTTAGACCGGAGACTGAGGTTTTTTATACATCAGTCAATGACCGGCTTGCTATTAGATTGATAGACAATATGCTTAATATTTCACCTGTTAGGAGGTTTCAAAGCCCCCGGGGACTCTTTACGGATATCTTAAAGTGGTTCAATCGTATATATCCCGGAGATACAGTTTATTATAAATATGAACACTTCTTAAATTCCGTATCATCTACATGGATAACTAAAAAAGGCAATTTTATCCGGCTTATAAAGCGCCGCAGTAAAGATGCTGAAAAATTAGCCTTTGTACACTTTCATGGTAATAAAAATCCTTCAAGAATACCTTATAAAGAGCTAAAGCTTAAAGAAACTATAACAGTTCCTAAATTAATGAAAGCTCTCCAAAGGCATAACCAGAATAGAGAACAGCTTGAAGAGATTTATAATCTCAATCATATTAAGCCTAATGATGTCGTGCCTTTATTATGTCCATGCTGCGATAAAGAATGTTGGATGATGTCTGCTAAATCTATTTATAATATTATTACATCAGAGGCATCAGAGGAGCTTTATATGGTTAATTGCCCTACGTGCAATACTGCAGTTATTCTTAATGGCGTAAAACCTTTTATTCGATACCGAACAGTCTAATACTAACCTCCTATCGGCGCCTTTATAGGCGCCTTTTTTTAGCTTTCCTAAATGTCTTTTTTTTACATCCTTTATGCTATTCTGCCCTATATAGGTAAAATAGCATTTTTCGCATGTCTCTTTTTTACATGTTCACTTAATTTTCAGCCTTTTATTGCTATGATATAATAGAGAGAGCTATTAACAATTAACCGTCGGGAAGCCTCCGACGTTAAATAAAAGGCAAGGAGTATTATGTTCATTCAGGAATTAACTTTCCCATTAGAAACCATAGAGGATATTCTTAACGTCAAAAATTTTGGAAAAGAATATGTAAATGGATTTGATATGCTAAAATGCCGAGTCGACAAAGAGCTGGATAGAGCCGAATACATACTAGAGCAACTTATGGATGAACTTTTAATCGAAGAAGACCAGGACTGAGGACCCTGGCTCTTTTTTAGCCGACCACTTTTTTTTAGCTCACTAAGCTCCTGTTAGCTGTTATGTAAATATCCTTATTGTCGATTCTGCCTTCTATCTATCTTCCCATTATATTCTGCTTTTCCCTTATTTTTTAATTTGACTTTTCCATTTTTATGTATTATATTAATTTCCCATATTAACTTCTACGATAATCGTAATCTATTTACAGGAGATTTTCACATGGAAAAACTTAACACTCAACTTTTAAATGAAGTAAAGCAAGCTCTTAATAAAGCGGCTTTTATACCTATGGCACAGCAACAGCAGCCGCCTATGGGCCCACCGCCGCCGCCTGATGTATCAGCAGCTGCTGGTTCACCTATGCCTCCTGCGCAGCCCCCTACCCCTCAGCAGCCTCAAGGCGGGTTTCCGCCTGAGATCCTTCAAATGCTGCAGGACCCGCAGGTACAGCAGCTTCTACAGCAAGCAGGGCTTGCATTTGACCCTCAGTCTCAAATGCTTATTGACCTTCAAACACAGCAGCCTATTCCTCCTGAACAGGCTATGCTTATATTGCAGCAGCTTTTTGCTCCTCCTGAGCAAGGCGGGCCTGCTATGGCTCCTGGCTCCCAAGGAGAACCTGCCCCGCTTCCTCCTGAGCAATCAGCTGCTCAGGAAGCCGGCATCGGTCAAAGGGGTGCTCCGGGACTTCCGCCTGAGCTTGCAAAGCAAATAGCTGCTCAAACGCAAAAGGCAATGACAGAAGCATTCAAGCAGGGCTTTGCAGCTGGCGGCGGTAATCAGCGAGTTTCTTCTTCCCTGCAGCAGATTCATTCTCAGCTTGCTGATATACAGTCTGCTATTGAAAGGCTTGCTGATATGCTTGCAGGGCTTAATTCATCAAATTCAGCATAAGTTTCCTCCTATAAGGGTTAATTGGTTATGAATACTAACAATAACGAGAAGGCAGTTAATCTTTCTAACAAAATTGTAGTTGAAGGTTCTTTATTCAAAGAGCCTATAGTAATAGAAGGGGCTAAGCTTATAAAGCTGTTTGATTCTTCTCAGCAGCTTATAGGCTTTATTAAATTTGTTGATCCTTCAATGTTTATAGTAGCTTCTTCTTCTGATGAAGACTGGGAGCAGGCTAAAGCATTGGCTGGGCTTTCTTATTTAAAAGGGACATAAGCGAATGGCAAAGATAACAACTTTAGGCAGAGAATTAGTTAAACGTACTCTTCCTGAAGAGTACCAAGTAAATGATACAAATAAGCCTATAGAAGATTTAACTTATAAAGAACTTGAACAGCTTCTCGTTCAATTAGCCAAAGACAAGCCACAGTATTACAAAGATGTATCGCATAAACTACTCAGGCTTGGCAGTGAATTCTCTTATACAACCGGTATTACAGCTGGCCTTTCAGATATTTCTCCTGTGATAGATGGCCGCAAACTTGCAGCCAAAGTTGAAGAGCAAGTAGATGCAATCAGAGAAAATCCTAAACTCTCACCTGAGCAGAAAGACGAACTAATCCGCAAAGTTTATGCTGAAGCTCAAAAGTTTATCGATGAAGCTACTTACGAAAAAGCACTTCAAAATAAAAACCAGTTTGCCATTCAGGTTAAAGCAAAAGCACGCGGTTCCAAGAGTCAGCTTTCACAAATGCTTACTACGCCGCTTTATTATACAGATAACTATGGTAATATAATACCAATTACAGTTAAGAATAGTTACGCGGATGGACTTACACCTGCAGAGATGTTTGCAAGTAGTTTCGGAGCACGTAAGGGTGTTGTCTCTACTAAGTTCTGCCTTGCTAAAGGTACGCTTATTCTGCTCTCTGATTTTACAGCTAAGCCTATAGAAGATATAGAGCCAGGAGATGAAGTCTTTACACTTGACCCCTTTACAGGCAAGCTTATACCTACCAAAGTTAAGCAGCTCTTTAATAACGGCCTTAAATTTTGCTATAAATATAATTTCAAATCAGCTACTTATTCGCTTTCAATTTCATCTACCGAAGATCATCAAGTACTATTAGGTGATGGTTTTACAGTCCCTAAGCTTTCTGCTATTACTAATAGTTATAAGCTTAAGAAAGATCTCGCAATAAGCATTGCAGCAATAAATAATACTACTGCCACTTCTATTATAGGCTACTTGCCATTTAGTTCAAAGGAAGCATTAGGCAATATACCTACCTTTGATATAGAAGTAGAGCATCCTAATCATACGTTTGTGCTTGCTAATGGTGCAGTTGTATCTAACTCTACCAGACAAGCAGGCGACCTTGGCAAGCAGCTTACTACTGCCGCAGCTGATCTTATTGTTTCTGAAAAAGACTGCGGCGGAGAGCAATATCTTACAATGCCTGTTGATGACCCTGATAATGAAGGAGCTTATCTTGCCCGTGATGTGGGCGGCTTTAAAGCTAATACTCCTATTAGCAAGCAGGTTATAGAAGAGCTTAAAAAGCAAGGACTTACAGAGATTCCTATTAGAAGTCCGCTTACATGCGGCAGTGAAGAAGGAGTCTGTCAAAAGTGTGCAGGCCTTAATGAAAAAGGAACTGAGTATAATCTTAGAGATGCTATTGGTATTATAGCTAATAGCGCTCTTTCAGAGCGTATTGCCCAAGGTTCCCTTAACGTAAAGCATTGTCTTGATGTAACTACACCTATACTAATGGCAGATGGTTCTAAGAAATGTATTGGTGATATAGAGCCAGGCGATACAGTTATAGCAGTTGATGAACATTATAACTTAGTGCCTGCTAAAGTAGTTAGAGTATACAGCAACGGGCTTAGGCATATTAATAGATATGCCTTTGAAGATAATGAATGTAATATGAGGCCAGTTATAAGAGGTACAATGGCACATAAAATAGCCGGAGAAACCTTTTATACTTCTATTCAGGGCATGTATCCCCTTGAGAATGCAGATAGCTTCAGAGCCATTGCAATAAAATTTATAGATAACCCTCAATGGTCTTATATGAAGTACGGCTGCGCCACTAAAGCTAAAGTCGATGTTATCAGATGCAGACTTATTAGAGAAGAATATGTAGGCCTTAAGCCAACTTATGACCTAGAAGTAGATCATCCGCTACATAGATTCCTTACTGCAGATGGCCTTATTGTCAGTAATAGCGGGGGTAAGACATCTTCTTCAGATACTTATTCTGGCTATGAATGGATAAACAGATTTCTGCAGATACCAAAGAACTATCAGGAAGAAGCTATACTCGCTCCTAAAGACGGCAAGATAAGCAATATAGAAAAAGAGCAGACAGGCGGATATAAAATTAGATTTGAAGATGGCCACGAAGTATTTGTCCCGCCAGGAAGACAGCTTGTTGTTAAAGAGGGAGATGAAATAGAAGCCGGGGATTTTATAAGCAGCGGTTTTCCTAATCCTTACAAGATTGTTAAGTATAAAGGGATTGGTGAAGGCAGGAAATTCTTTATGACTAAGCTTAAAGAGCTTTTTGATGCAAGTGGGCTTAAGAATAATAGGCGTAATATAGAAGTGACTACAAGGGCTATATTAAACTATATGAAGATAGAAGACCCTACTGGCTTAGGGGATTATCTCCCCGGAGATATAATTGCATATCAGCAATTTGCTAAAAAGTATATTCCACGGCCAGGAACAGTTAAATCAGATCCGAGACAGGCAGTTAATAAGTATTTGGAAAAGCCTGTGCTTCATTATACTATAGGAACAAGGATAAGCAAGAAAATAGCTGATAATCTTGTCAAGCATGGTATTAATGAAGTGCAAGCTCATCCTGATAAGCCTGATTTTGAGCCGTATATGGAGAGGCTTAGAACGCTTGGCGCAACAGCCGCTAAAGGAGATTGGCAAGCTAAGCTGCAGGCAAGCTATCTTAAGTCAGGGCTACAGGAAGCAGCACAATTAGGAGAAGAATCTAATATACATGGAACTAATCCATGGCCAGCTATAGCTTATGGTAGAGAGCTTGGGAAGAATCCGGATGTTAATAAGGTGAGGTTTTAGATATGGATAATACATTTGATAATATTAAGAAAGATTTATTGGGCTATTGATATATTACGAATATCGTAAAATTTGATATCAATTTTTACGACGGGAGCCCTATAAGGGTTTACTGAAAATGAAATTACGAATATCGTAAAATTTAGGGGATAAAATGAAAGTAGATATTATATTGAAATTAGCACAGCAGCTCAGTCCACAGCAAACGCAGTTGGCTGCTAAAATGAATCGAAGAGTAGAGAATTTTAAAAAACGCTTTAACGCCAAAATGCATCCGGCTATGAATATTACCGCTAAAAGGGTTATATTGCCGGGTGCTGAGCAATTTATTGCTGAACAAATTAAAAGCACCTTGCCTATCCCTCAAAAAGGGCATAGACGTGGCACTATGCCACGTAAAATAGGATATCCATTGGAAAAGCAAGCAACACTAGGAACAGAATTATTGGGAAGTGCACTTTGGAGTGGTGCTTCCAGTATACTACCGGCATTAGCAGTATTATACGGCTCTGCAAAAAAGGCTAAACTTTTATACCCCTCCGGTAATGTACCACCGGATTATGCGCTTAATGCAAAGAAGCTTGCAATATTAGCCGGCCTTTCAGGCTTTGGTCTTTATACTGGCCTTTCCGGATTAGCTTCTTTGCTCACAAAGACGCGCGATTTACCGGAGCAGTATAATGCTGAACATGATATACTTAAAAATATATTTATACCTGGATATGCTCAATATAATCTATTCAAAAGGATAGGCAATTCGTTACATCAGGATCCTGCTAAAACGCTAGCGATTATAGATGCTTATAAAGACCCTTTAAGAAGAAAGCTTATTTTAGACTATATTAAACAGCAAGAGAAGCTTAATAAGAAATTGGAGAAACAATCCGCATTCCCTTCTGAATATGCAGGTTCTGCCCTCGCTAATACTTTAGTGGGGGTGCCTGCATCTATTCCTCTTTCTACTTTAGCTCTTGGTGCTGCTTTGATTAATACACCTTCTTATAAAGGAATAGACGCATACAGGGACTTATTAGCAGGACAGGATAAAAGCGGTCTTTCAAACTTTATTCCGGGTATTGGGACTTATAGGATGATAAGGCGTGCGATGTTGCTTTCTTCGTTATCTGAAGACCCTGAATTTTCGAAGTTCGTAGAATTTTATAAAAAAATATCAAAAAATCCTATAATTTATAGCAACCCACTTGATTTAATTGAACAGTTGCGTTATATTAAAAAATATAATAAGTCAAAGAAGCGAAAGACTTCTACAAAGAGAGGAACTGCTAAATGAAGCTTGAAGATTTACTTATAGACAGCCGTGAGGTTATACAGAAGCTCGCACAAGAGCTTCCCCAAAAACAGCAATATGAGCAGGATTTTGGCAATCTTGCATTTGTATTCTTTAAAGATAGAGCCAGTGATCTTATTGATGATTTGATTGGCTTTGAAGTGCTTGAGATGAGTGATGACGGCGATAAAGGCGTTGGTGTATTCGGAGTTAATATCCATGATAAAATATTCCTTGTCCCGGTTTTCTTCTTAGAAGGCCAAATCAAAGGGATGCTTAGTCTTTATGATCCTGAAAAGGATTTCATGTATCCTCTTACTGAAAACTGGGTTAATTATCTCCAAGGCAAAGAGACACTCACATTGGGCGATCAAGCACAAGGCGTTAAAGTCGAAGATTTCTTAGCTCCTGATTTCCAGTATATAAAACGTATTCCAGGTTCTTATGGCACAATCAATCAATTGGGCATTAAGGCAGGTGAAGATAATACAAAGCATTGGAAAGATACAGTAGATACATTAGAAGAGTTCTATAAACATTCACAGCAACAACAATCAAAAATAGATCAGTTCAAAGAAATAGTAGCAAGTATTAAGCCAGAAAAGATAGTTAGCAAGTTAGCAGAAACACAAGAAGAAATAGCAAACCAAATAGCATCAATCTTAGAAAAGAAAGCATATTACACAGATCAAACAATCAACAAACAAACATTACTTAAAGACGCATTTTATTACATCGGACCGAAAAAGACATCACAGTTTATTAAACAGGCATTTGAGAGCAATAAGAAATATGCAGAAGCACTTTTAACATTCTATGACCTTGATGACATCAAATCAATATTTACAAGCGATTACAAACCAAGAGTTCAGTTTAAGAAAGCAGAAACAACCAAGGAACCTAAATTGCAGATAATAAGGAAAGACGCTGTCAATGCAGAAAAATTGGCAGAATTACAACTAAGCCCGCAAGAACAAATAAGGCTAGCCGCAACGGGCATACTAATCAAAGATGCCAGAGATGATAATGAGAAAGGCAGCGTCCATGAAGTCTCATCACTTGCAATAGAAAATCCTACACAGCCAGGCATTTATCCGGTATATATGGCAAATGGCGAAATAGAGGAGCTTGCAATTGCGTTTGTACCTTATTCACGTAATGCTATTCAAGATAAATGGGAAGAACTAGATAGAGATAGAGATGGAATAAAAAACGTTATTGTATTCGACCCTAATAAACCAAACAGATATATTGAAACAAGCAGTAATAAAGTATTTATAGCTAAAGATAAACCTGTTAAAGAACTAAAAACTATTGGCAAAGAAGTTACAGCTGATACTAAATTCGGGGATGAAAATAATAGATCTGTTAAATATCTCCTTATAAATAATGACGGAATGGGAGAGACAGTTAGCTCTTACGATAATATTTACGTGACCGCAAGTAAAAGTAAATACGTGAGAAGAATTGGAGATCAAGCTGTTATTCCATTAGGGCATTATCGTTATATAAAATTAGGCACTTATAAAGATGAGGAAAGGTTAAAGCTTGCAGATAAAGAAGCAATTGATTATATGTTTCATGATAGCAAATTAGAGCTTATCTCTGTTAATTATAATCCTACTGCTGAAGTTGTGGAGGTAGCTAAAGCTGCATCTGTATATCCTGAGAAGCAGGGCGATTATGCAGATGTATTGGAGCATCTTGTATGTGAATACGGATTAGATCCTAAGCATGCAGAAAATGTTATAGCTAAAGCGCAGCAAGAGCAAAGCTATACTTTTATATGCAAGAAGGCACAGAGCATTTACCAGCTTCCACAGGAAACATCTATGTATGCCGGGGGATTGCCGGTAAACGGTCAAGTTCCTCAGCAACAGCTCATTACTACTCCAAGCCCTGAGATGGCTCAACCTGGCGGGGGAGAAATTCCTCCGGATGTAATGAATATGGCACAACAGGCAGCTGAAACGGGGCAGAAGAATGTTTTCGATGCCGGAAGCCTTGCAATGCTTAGCAATTTATATAATGTGGGCGATATGATCGACAGTTTTGTTCCTGCTCTTATGGAAGCTCTTGATAAGCTCGGCAAGATTATATTCTTGTTTTATTGGAAAGGGGAAGAATTTAAGGAACGCTACGGCGATAAAGATTTACCCGAATTAGAAGATAAACTTAAAGAAGTTTATAGAACATACGGAGATTTAGTGCTTAAACTTAAAGAACAGGCAGTCGATGAAGATATGCCGTTGGAGGTATAATTTATGGATTTTAACGAACTTGTAAAACAGGCATTGAAGAAGAAAGAGCCGGAAGGCTCTGCTAAAGAAGAAGCAGCAGAAACTAAAGCAGAAGAACAAGCAGAACAGCAACAGCAAATTCCTGATGAATTGATGCAGCAGCTTGCGCTTCTTTATATGTTAGGAAGGGGCAGAATGCTTGGTCCGGGATTCAGAAATCCTTTAATGCCTATTGGTACCAGAGCTGCATTGACAGGCTCTCCTTGTGAGTTAGGAGCTGCTTTGCAGCAAGCTATGAATAAAAATGCCGGATATTGGTCGGAAATATGGGGGCCTCTTAGCAGCGGAGGTCTTGTGTCTACTTTGGGGACTCTTGCTACTGGTATTCCATTTCTTGGTTTGCCATTAGGAGCAGCTACAGCATTAGGTGGCATGGCGATTGCGCCATTTACTGGAAGGCGGACAAAAGAAGAGCAAGCAGAGCGTGATAAAGATTTCTGGAAAAACCTCCTTATTCCAGGATGGGGTCTTTATAATATGATGAAGCGAAAAGAACATTATATGACTGAACCCGAGAACAAAAAGGAAGAAAAATCTGAGAAGGAAGAA
>Ga0164318_10000525_pt1 | contig 29832 bp, 28 predicted proteins | sample GuaBasSedimGuay9_FD_113734 | JGI IMG/M metagenome (GOLD analysis project Ga0164318, IMG submission 113734) | Subseafloor sediment microbial communities from Guaymas Basin, Gulf of California, Mexico - Guay9, Core 4571-4, 0-3 cm | ecosystem: Environmental > Aquatic > Marine > Hydrothermal vents...
AGTTTATGCATTAAAGGGTGTGCATAAACAGAATAAACTAAACCAGTGCTATAGAAATCAATCACCTCGTCAAGAGTCTGATATCTTCCATCATGCATATATGGACCTGTGAGTTCAATATTACGCAATGTTGTTGCTTTATATGCACCAATATCTCTTGTAGCTCCAGTTATTGAATATCTGTCATTTGCAGTATCAAATATAGAGTCCTTTGCATTATTATAAAATAAATGTGTAGTCATTAGTGGATTTCCAGGTGCGCCATGACAGTGAAAGCAATCAGCACCCTCTTCTGTGGTAAATAATACCAAACCTCTATTCTCAGAAGGAGTGAAATTAACTTCTCCTCTCAGCTTTTTATCAAATTTACTATCAGAAGAAATTTCCGTTCTTACAAATTGTGCTATGGCTTTTGATATTCTATCTACTGTTACTTCTTCTGTACCAAAAGCAGCCTTAAACATTGGAGGGTAGATGTCAATATTTCTTATAGCAGTTTCTACTTTCTCAAAGGTAGACGCAAATTCATCAGGGCTAAGAATTGTACCAAGAACATCTGCTTCTATTGAGGGAGTACCTCCATTCCAACCAAAGGTTCCAGGATTCCATAATAAATTAATGTGAGGAAGCATTACATGATGCGTTTCTGCGCCAGGCTCTGTTCCAATACCTTTTCCTATACCATTTTCAAAAGCAAATTGCTGCAAATGACAAGTAGCGCAAGTCTGTGGTTTACCTTCATCTGCTTTACCCGATAATCTTGCATCATAATATAAATGCCGACCAAGATTAATACCTTCAACAGTCATTGGATTGTCTGAAGGAATTACAAAATTTGTTGGAAAACCATTTGGTACTTTTATGGTATATGGAGTTGGAGGTTTTATTTCAGGTTCTGGTGTTGGCTTTTCACAAGATGTACTCATAATTATAATGGCCAAACTTATAAACATAAAATATTTAAGGAAAGCTTTTATCATTTTAATATCAATTATTAAGATTTTGTAATATATATGACATACAAAGATAGTAAAAGGTTGTGTTCTGTTAATAAAAAGTTAATTAAAACTATATAATACTTGATTGAATGTGCAAAATCATATTAAAATAAATTATGACAACAACCTTAAACCACTCCGTGGTTTCAAAAAACAAAAACGCACAATAGACCCCGAATTGCATTCGGGGCTATTGTACTTGAAGTACTCCGTACTTCTACTATCCCCGCAAGAGCAGTACCGACTGCAAAGCAGTCAAAGGTGAATAACCCAGTACGAAGTGCTGGGTGGACGAGTGCCACAGGCAGGAGGTAAAACCCAGTACGAAGTGCTGGGTGGACGAGTGCCACAGGCAGGAGGTAAAACCCAGTACGCAGTACTAACCTAAAAGGAATCCAAAAAAATAAACAAACATGTCCATCTCCAACAAAACCTCAGTAATAGTAGGAACGACCGTGGCAGACTCACTGATTTACAAAGAACACCCTAAGCGAAGCTAAAGAAAAGCGAGGGGCGTTTTGAAATTCAAGCTTATTGTAACTATTTGATTTATTAGCCGTCTTAATCTCAATGTTTTTTTAACATATATTATATTTATGTAAACTATATATGTTTTATTTTGCAACAAATTATATCACAATTATTTACGTACACACAAAACCCTTAATACCTTAAAATACTGAATGATAAAACTTGACAATATTCACAAATCTTATACTACTGGAGCTAATTCTTTGCACGTATTAAAGGGAATAAGTGCTCATATTCATAAAGGAGAAATGGTTTCTATAATGGGTTCGTCAGGTAGTGGAAAATCTACTCTGCTTAATATTCTCGGCATTCTCGATGCTTACGACAAAGGTTCTTACCTATTAAATGGTATTCCAGTAAACAATATGACTGAAAGAAAAGCTGCTTGGTTTCGTAATAATTATCTTGGTTTTGTTTTTCAGTCATTCAATCTGATAAATTATAAAAACGCAATGGAAAATGTCGCCTTACCTCTTTATTATCAAAAAGTAAGTCGTAAAAAACGAAATATAATGGCAATGGAATATCTTGAAAAGGTAGGGCTTAAAGAATGGGCTCATCATCTACCTTCTGAGATGTCGGGAGGTCAAAAACAAAGAATTGCAATTGCTCGCTCCATTATTTCTAAGCCTAAAATAATTTTTGCAGATGAACCAACAGGAGCATTAGACACAAAAACTTCTTACGAAGTTATGGACATTCTAAAAGATATTAATAAAGAAGGTATTACATTGGTAATTGTTACTCATGAGAATGATATTGCAAAAATGACTAATAGAATTATTAGACTGAAAGATGGTTTGATTATTAATAATCTATAAAATGTTTGACGGCGACAAATGGTTAGAAATATGGAACACAGTGAAGCAGAATAAACTTCGCACTTTCTTAACATCTTTCAGTGTGTTTTGGGGAATTTTTATGCTAATAATTCTTCTTGGTTCGGGCAAAGGCTTGGAAAATGGAATACAGCAAGAATTTGCCAATGATGCCACCAACACTTTATGGATAAATGGAGGAACCACGACTTTACCATATAAAGGTATGCTACCAGGAAGAAGAATTACTCTTCGCAAAAAAGATTTTGATGCCATACAGAAAGAAATTCTAGATGGTGATGAAGTAGGAATGAGAAAAGATATTTGGCAGAATAATGTTATCTCCTACAAAAATAAATACGTTAGCTATGATGTAAAATGTGTAAATCCAACTTATGGAAAAGTTGAGAATATTGAAATAATTGAAGGTCGATATATCAACGATTTAGATTTACAGAATAATAGAAAGGTTATTTGTATTGGATATTTAGTTAGAGATAATCTTTTTGGTAAAGAAACAGATGTTATAGGTAAAATGGTTCAAATAAATTCTATTCCTTTTAAAGTCGTTGGTATATTTACTGATTCAGGAGGCGATAGAGACGTTAGAAGAGTATATATTCCACATTCTACTGCAACAAAAATATATGGTTTTGGAGACCAAGTAGGCAGTGTTCCAATTCTTACTACTGCAAATGTAAAGGAAAGCAAAGAAATGGAGAAAAGAATTAAAAACAGACTTGCTGCTCTCAATCATTTTGATGCTAAGGATCCTCGCGCATTAAGAATCTGGAATAATCTTGAGAATTTTGCTCAGTTTACTTCACTTTTTAAAATGATAAGACTCTTTGTTTGGTTTATTGGAATAATGACAATTGTAGCTGGTATTGTTGGCGTTAGTAATATTATGATAATAGTAGTAAAAGAAAGAACTAAAGAGATTGGAATAAGGAAAGCTATTGGTGCTAGACCATCATCAATAATAAGTTTAATATTAATGGAGAGCATAGTAATCACCTCTGTAGCAGGATATCTAGGACTAGTTGTAGGTACTTTCTTACTGGAGTTGATTAGTAAATATATGCCAGCATCAGATTACTTTGCAAATCCAGAAGTAAGCTTAGGAGTGGCTATTCAAGCAACAGTAGTTTTGATTATTTCTGGAGCATTAGCAGGTTTTTGGCCTGCATTAAGAGCTGCTCGTATTAGACCTATTGAAGCTTTACGAGACGAGTAAGAATAAGTGTTAAATTATGAATTAAGATGTTAAAACAATTTTTGAATTCGCAATTCAGATAACCAAATAAACAGATAACCAATATATACTCAAAAATCGGGAATACGCAAATATACAACTCAACAATAAATGACTATAATAGACATCGACAAATGGCAAGAAATATATAGCGTTTTAAGCAAGAATAAGCTTAGAACAACATTGACAGCCTTTGGTGTTTTTTGGGGTATATTTATGTTATTAGTTATGATGGGAGCAGGTTCTGGATTGCAAAATGGAGTTTTGCAGAATTTTGGAGATATGGCTTCAAATAGTATGTTTATTTGGACACAACGCACTACAATTCCATATAAAGGATTTCCCCAGGGAAGACGATTTAATTTTACTAATGATGATACTAAAGCTTTGGCTAATCAAATTTCTGAGATAAAGTATCTAGCTCCAAGAGCACAATCTGGAGGACATCGTGGGGCTTCCAATGTTGTACGTGGGCTCAAAACAGGTGCTTATAGTATTAATGGTGATGTGCCAGATTATTTCAAGATTAAATCATATAACATTATTAAAGGGCGATTAATTAATGATATTGATATTGAGAATAATAGGAAAGTTGCAGCCATTGGCAAAAGAGTTTATGAGTCGTTGTTTGAGATAGGAGAAGAACCAATTGGTGAAAATATTCAGATAAACGGAGTTTATTTTACTATAGTGGGATTATTTGAACCAAAGCGTAATAATGGTGGTGACAATAACGATGCTCAAGCAATATTTATTCCGTTTACTACATTTCAAAAGACTTTTAATTGGGGAAATATTGTTGGTTGGTATTCTATTACTATTCAGGATGATATACCAGCAACAGTAGTTGAAGATAAGATTTTTCAGCTTTTAGCTCAAAATCATAGTATTTCACCTGATGATAAGCATGCCTTTGGTCATTGGAATACAGAACGAGAATTCACCAAAATAATGGGATTATTTACTGGAATAAAAGCTCTAATTTGGTTTGTAGGTTTAGGAACTTTAATAGCTGGAGTAATTGGAGTAAGCAATATTATGTTGGTAATTGTAAAAGAACGAACAAAAGAATTTGGTATTAAAAGAGCTTTGGGTGCTACTCCAATCTCTATTATTATACAGATTGTTTTAGAATCCATTCTCATAACATCGGTTGCAGGAATTGCTGGATTAATAGCTGGAGTTTTTACCGTAGAAGGTATTAACAAATTGATGGAAGGTGGTGAAGGAGGAATGTTTGCTAATCCTGAAGTAAATATACAGATTGCTTTTATATCAATAATTATATTGATAATATCAGGAGCATTTGCTGGACTTTTACCAGCTTTTAGAGCTGTTAAAATAAGGCCAATTGAAGCATTAAGAAACGAATAATAACACAATAAATTATTACGATATGATTAAGAAAATATTTAGAATTTTAATTGTCCTAATCTTTTTAGGAGCATTTGTAGGAACTCTTTATTACCTTTACTCTAAATCCCAAAAAGACCCTATTATTTATAAAACTATGCAGCCTTATAAAGCTAATATCATTAATAAAACTGTGGCTACAGGTTCTGTTGTTCCTCGCAAAGAGATTGAAATAAAACCTAAAGTTAGTGGCATTATTTCTAAGCTTTATGTTGAAGCAGGGGACTATGTGAAGAAAGGAGATAAAATTGCAAAAATTAAAATTATTCCTAATATGGTTTCTTTAAATAGTGCTGAAACAAGACTTTCAAAAGCAAAGATTAATCTTAATGATGCTCAATTACGTTACGATAGGCAAAATTTACTTTATGAAAAAGAAGTAATATCGGACAAAGAGTTTCAACAAATAAAGTTTTCTATAGAAACCGCTAAAGAAGAAGTTAAAGCTGCTCAGAATAATCTTTTGTTAATTCGTGAAGGAGCAATAAAAGATGGCGGAAATAGTAATACCATTGTTGAATCAACTATTGAAGGAACAGTCCTTGATGTTCCAATTGAGGAAGGATATTCAGTGATTGAAGCTAATAATTTTAATGCAGGAACTACAATAGCAACGGTGGCCGACATGCATGATATGATTTTTAAAGGAAAAATTGACGAGTCTGAAGTTGGTAAAATAAAAACAGGAATGCCTTTAATATTAAGTATTGGAGCTATAGAAGATTTGTTTTTCGATGCTAAACTACAATATATAAGTCCTAAAGGTGTAAAAGAGAATGGCGCAATTCAATTTGAAATAAAAGCCGATGTTGTGCTTAATGATACTACTTTTTTAAGAGCAGGGTATAGTGCTAATGCTGATATTGTGTTAAAAAGAGCAGATAGTGTGCTTACGATAAATGAAAGTCTAATTCAATTTGAAAAGGGAAAACCATATGTGGAGGTAAAAATTGATTCAATGAAATACGAGAGAAGAAATATTGAAATAGGGCTTTCTGATGGAATTAATATTCAAGTACTTTCTGGTGTAAAGTTGAGTGATAATATCAAAGTTTGGAATAAAGTAAAATAATTATACTTTTCTATTTCAATACTTCGTTAAACTTTTTTTCTCTCGCCTATCTGCCGATTTATCCATGCGGAGCTGCTAATGTGTAATATTAATCAACCCCTTGGATGTTTAATAATTATTTTAATCATGAGTGTTTATAGTATTAATCTCATCGTTTACTATAAATGCAAAAGGATAATCTTTAATTATCTTTTGTAAATAATAGTTCGCCTCAAGTTTATCTCTATAGTCTCCTATTCTTAATTTAAAATAAGGAGATTGATACACGATATATATATCTACATCTTTATTCTTAAGGAGATATTCAGCCTTTTCCTTATTAACTTTATCCTTTGAATTAACTCCTGAAACAGAAAACACTTGAACTCTATAACCACTAATTTTAGGATTAGCTTCATTTACTTTTATCTTCTTTTTCATTATTGAACTAATTGCATTACTTTGGTGATAACTAACATGACCAATAGTATCAGCAGCTTTTTCTGCAGGCATATATATATAAGCAGAGTCAATTTCTTGTGCATTAGCATTAAACGACAAGCAGACAATTATAATAAAAAACAAAAATCTCATTTAATTCGTATTAATTTTGTGGTACTTTTCCACATGACAAAAATAGTCTTGAACAATGCAAAACTATAAAAACCTTTTAAATAAACCACAATAATTAATCCTCATGTCATAATAACACAATAATTAATAGTTTAAAATTTATTATAAAAAATCAAAGCTTACTTAGTTTGATGATCATAAATAGATTTGCGTCGAATACTTAACACTGGTATTGGGCTATGATTGACCATCTGTTGAGCGTAAGGACCTAGTAATAAGTTCATCGGAGAAGACTCTTGCTCTGTCATTATTGTAATTAGATCAATGTCATTTTCCTTTGCATACTCAAGAGTAGAATCAGTAATATTCTTAGCTTCTATTACTTCTAATGTACATTCAACATCTCTTTCTATAATATAATCTTTTGCTTGATTAGAATACTCATTTACAAAGTCCCTTATAGATTGAACCTGTGAAGTATATAACGATAGAATAGTTATTTCTGCGCCTAAACACTTAGCCAAAGATGTCGTAAAAGGTAATTTTTGCCTAGTTTCTCTTGTACTATCAATTGGAAGTAGAATCTTATTTATTGACTTATTATAGTCTTCATCATGGCGCATAGTAATTACAGGACACTCAGCATTAGCCACAATTCTCTGTGCATTGCTTCCCATCCAAAATTCATCTAGACCAGAAGTACCATGTGTACCTGCTAAAATTAATGTTGCATCATGGTACTTTGCTTGATTAGTAATTTCAATGTGCACTTTTCCATTTCGCATCTTATATAAAAATTTTCCTGATTTTAATCTATCAGAATACTTTTTTATTAATTCTTCAAATCTCTTTTTAACTTCTAAACGAGGATCAAATGCATTAGAATATACAGAACTTCCTATCTTCTTTTTATCAACCCAAACCATCATAATATTTGCATTTATAGCATTTGCTACTCTTATTGCAAAATTGAATGCATTCATTGCACCCTCTGAGAAATCCATCGCAACTATTAATATTTTTTTCATATCATTATAATTTATAGGGTTATATGACACCAAATAATCACTTATTCTTTATTAACTATTATACATTTAATTAACTATTATACATTTACTGTGTAAAGATAATACAAAAAATCAAATTTTCATACTAATTAGACAATAATAATCCTATATGGTTTCATAATTTTAAAAAAATACAAAATACCTTAAGTTAGTCTCTACTATTTGTTAATAAGTTGCACCCGTTCAAACTCATGTCGAGAAGCATATTTCCATACTTTTGGTTCTTTCTATTTTTCAACTGGAAAACTCATCTTATGAAACGCACTTGATGAATTTTTTTAATGCAGAAGCAAATTATTAAAAGGGCGTTCCATATTACCGCTAAAAAATTTTAAATATATGAAGCTAAATTTAGACCCAAAACAAAATTATCAAGACTCCTCAGATAGTATTGGCTATGTAAAAAGAAAAGATGCCAAACAAGGTGATTACGACCGCATCGGTTTTATGTCTGGACTTGAAGTTCATCAACAAATTTTTACAGAAAAAAAACTTTTTTGCCAATGCCCTGCTGGACAATTTCATAAACATGACGATTTTGATGCTGAGCTGGTCAGACACATGCGTCCAACACTCAGTGAATTAGGTGAATATGACGGAACTGCTTTAATGGAATTTAGGACTAAGAAAGAGATTGTTTACAGAATTAAACATGAGACTACCTGTACTTACGAAGTCGATGACACTCCTCCTTTTCCAATGAATAGAGAAGCTTTAGAGAATTCTTTGGAAATCTCATTATTGTCAAAACTAAATATTGTAGGTGAAGTTCACATTACTCGAAAACAATATCTAGATGGTAGTATTCCTGCAGGTTTTCAGCGTACTGCTATTATTGGTGTAGAAGGAGAGATTGAATTAAAGAATAAAAAAGTTCGTCTTATTCAGTTAAGTATTGAAGAAGATAGCTGCCGAGAGATTTCTGACATTGGACATATAAGAACATATAAAACTGATAGACTTGGAATGCCATTAATCGAGACAGTTACTTATCCCGATTTTGTAAATCCTGACGAAGTAAAAGAAGGTTGCGATTATATTCGTTTTTTGAACAGAAGTACTGGCAAAGTAAGAACAGGAATTGGTGCAGGAAGACAAGATGTAAATGTAAGTTGCAGAGGTGGAAGCAGAGTTGAAATAAAAGGAGTGGCTCACACTAAATGGATACCTGAGCTATCTCATAATGAAGCTTACCGTCAGTGGGCATTATTGAATATTAAAGATCTATTAAATAAAAACATTACTGATACTGCGAATTGGAAAACTGAGCATATTTTACTTGATGAAAATCATTTTAAAGGCAATAATATTGTTGAATCCCATTTCAATAACAATCGTAAAATTGTTGCAGTAAAACTACCTCATTTTTATAAAATTCTATCTCATTTTGTACAACCAGGAAAGGTTTTTGCCAATGAAATAAGTGAAAGGCTTAAGGTTATTGCTTGTCTTAACCAACCAAATATGACTCATAGCGAAGACCTGAATCCTATTCTTAAAGAAAATGAGGTAATAAATATTTTCAAAAAGCTTAATGCTAATAAGGACGACGCTTTTGTATTGTTTTTTGCACCCGAAGAAGACATAAAAACTGCCATAGAAACCATTGAAGAAAGATGCCAAATGGCTTTAGTGGGTGTCCCCGAGGAAACTAGAAAATCTTTTGGCAACGGTACTACAATTTTTGAAAGAGTTCTACCTGGTGCAGACAGAATGTATCCTGATACCGATTCTGCTCCTATTCCACTGAGCGAAGAATATATCGAAACCATTAGAAAAAGAATTCCTTCTGACATAATAGATAGATATCACCAACTAAAAAAATGGGATATAGCAAAAGACACTTACACTTATATTTTTTCAAAAAATCTTTATCCTTTGCTTGAAAAAATAATAAAAGAGCTTAATATTCCTGCAAAATACATTGGAACATTCTTAGGACATAATCTAAAATATATCGAAGGACATTATAAATCAATGGATAAATTCAATTATAATTTAATCTTTGATTTATTCAAATACATCAGCGATAATGGACTTAGATTACAAATTGCTGAACCTATGATTCTAGAGTTATATCAACATCCAAAGATGGATTTTGATTCAATTCTACAGACAATAAAATTTAAGAAAATTAGTGAAGATGAAATAATTGCTCAAATTTCATTCTTGAGAGAAAAATTTAAAGCAGTAGCAAGAAAGCAAGGCAAAGAATATGAGCATAAGTGGATAATGGGTCAATTGCATTATTTGGCAAAAGGAAATATCGACTTAAGTAAATTAAGTGCAAATATTAAAGAGAATTAAGAAATGGACGAATTATTTCAAGGATATAAAGGCGAAGCATTAGAATTGCTTAAAAAATATAATGTTAGAGTTTGGGGTCAGGCTACAATTGAAACCACTAGAGGTCCATTTGTCGGTACTGTTTTGCCTCGCTCGGAGAATGATGACGACAAGCATATAGTAATGAAAATTATTACTGGCTATAATGTTGGAATCGATACTAATACTATTACCAATATGGTAGAAACTGGCTATAAAAAAGCTAATTATGCCATTCCTGAGAAAGAATTTCCACGCACAGAAGGTTTGCCTGAGGTAAAGCTTTTTGGAACTGGAGGAACAATTGCTTCACGTCTCGATTATAGAACAGGAGCTGTAATTCCTGCATTTTCACCTGGTGAACTTTATGGTGCTGTACCTGAGCTAGCAGATATCTGTAATCTTGAAACAGAGAAAGTATTTGCTGTTTTTAGTGAGAATATGGGTCCTGAGCAATATATGTCGCTTGCTAAAGCTATTGGAAGAGAAATAGAAAAAGGAGTAGATGGGATTGTAATTGGTCATGGAACTGACACTTTACATCATACTGCCGCTGCATTAACTTTTATGGTACAAGATTCTCCAATACCTATTGTTTTAGTTGGTTCTCAACGTTCGTCTGACAGACCTAGCTCCGATGCAGCACTTAACCTAATGCACGCAATGCGTACTGCTGGTCATAGCGATATTGCTGAAGTAATGGTTTGTATGTTTGGCCCTACTTCCGACGATTATGGGTTACTCCACAGAGGAACTCGTGTAAGAAAAATGCACTCTTCTTATCGTTCAACATTTCGCACTATTGGAGATGTGCCAATTGCAAGAGTTACTAAAAATGAAATTATTCCAATCAAAAAATCATATAAAAAGCGAAGAAACGACAGAAATGTAAAAATAATGCCATTCTTTGAGAAAAAAATTGGAATGTTATACTTCTGGCCAGGAATGCAATCTGATGTTTTAGATTCCTTGATTGAAAACGGTTATAAAGGAATAATAATAGTTGGAACTGGACTTGGCCATGTAAATAAAGATTTGTATCCAGCAATAGAAAGAGCACAAGAAAAAGGAATTCCTGTATTTATGACTCTTCAAACTATTTGGGGATATACTCATATGTTTGTTTATGATACTGGTAGAGATTTAATGGCAAAAGGCATTATTCCATTGGGAAATATGCTTCCTGAAGTTGCTTGGGTAAAACTAAGTTGGGTAATGGGGCAAACTTCTGATTATGATGAAGTGAAGAAAATGATGCTAGATCCAATTAATGACGAAATAACTGAACGCGAGCCTTATAATGGGTATCTTGTTTTTCAAGGTGGTGTTCCTGATGTTGAGGAGTTTATTAAGAAGGTTCATAAATAGAAAATTAATTAATGTGAGTGTCTCATATTAACTTTGTTACTCTGTGATTTCATTGTGTTACTTTGCACTACAACTTAATAAGTTATTACACAAAAGATTCACAGAGTATAATCAAAAATAAACAAAGCTTTAATTATGTTATAATTAACTATTTATTAAATTAACCCCAACAACTCCGACATCGCCTCAGTAGCCTTTGCCCTGATAAAAACATCAGTAATACTTTGTGTAAAACTTGATTCTTCAATGTTTATTTCAATAATTTTAGCTCCATTTTGTTTTGCCAAATGTGGTATTTGACTAGCAGGCATTATCTCACCTGTAGTTCCAATTAAAATGAAAACTTCTGCGGTATTTGCTGCATTTATTGACTCTTGATAAGCTTTTGTTGGAATCCCTTCGCCAAAAAAAATAAAATCTGGTTTTAATAGTCCATTACAATTATTTTTTAAGCACCTTGGAGCTTTCTCATCAAGAGTTATATTATCTCGCTGATATATTTTACCACAGTCCATACATACAAATTGCCTTGCATTGCCATGAAACTCGTAAACGGTTTTGCTCCCTGCTTCTTGATGCAGGTTATCAATATTCTGAGTTATAATAGATTTTAATAGTCCCTTTTGCTCCAACTTGGCTAAACCAATATGCGCTACATTTGGCTTAGCTTCACCAAAGAAATCAAAAAATAAATTCTTAATTGCTGGCCATGATTCTTGAGGTTTCTGAGAGAAATAGTTTAAATCAAGAATTATTGGATCATATTTATTCCAAAGTCCTCCCTCTCCTCTAAAAGGAGGAATTCCACTTTCAACAGAAATACCGGCACCTGTAAAAGCAACGGTATATTTAGAATTACGAATTATTTCTGCAGCTACTTGAATTTCATTACTCAACATTATCTTTCCATTTAAAACTCTTTATCATCTGTTGAATATCTGCTCCAATTGCATTAATTACAGGCTCTAAAGAATCGTTCTGTGGTTCCATATTGAAGTATAACGAACCTCTAATAAAGTGCTTTACACTATCTGTCAGAAAGAAATTAATTGGGCTGGCAACTCTAGCGCCTTTTATTTCATAAATTAATCCATAAACTTTATTTTCAGGAATAAGAACAAGATCCTGCTTAATATCATTAGCAACAGATATATGCTTATATGCTAGCTCGTGAGCATCATTTAACATCCTATTTACATCATTATGAATATCGTTATATGTAATATAAATTCTAGCCTTAAAATATGGATAATCTATAAAAATCCAATTTGGATGCTTTGAATTATTTGCATTTGTTATTTGGGCATAATCAGCATAATCAAATGAAAATGGGTAATTTGTGTCTAACGTATTAAAACTATGCTCTGGAATATCAATTCTGAAATATGCCCTTGGTTTTGGCATTGGGTTATCAATGCAAGATACTATCAATAACAATTGAGAAAGAAATATCACAAGCAATAAACTCTTAACTTTAATTGACATATTCTTTTATACTAATTTTTTAACTTTAACTCTACTTATTCTTCTTTTATCCATTTCTAAAACCTCAAATTCAATATCATGCGATTTAAGTTTCTCATGAATCTTTGGGAAATCACCCTTTAATTCTAATACTAGACCAGCAAGTGAGTCTGCCTCTCCCCTAACCTCATCAAATATTTCATTATCAATTTCTATGGCTTTACAGAAATCATTTATACTACTTTTTGCTTCAAATACCCATGTATTATCAGCAATTTTCTTAAACTGGAAATCTTCGCTTTCCACATCATATTCATCGCTAATCTCTCCAACTATTTCCTCTAAAACATCTTCCAAAGTTACAATTCCTGAAGTTCCTCCATACTCATCTACTACTATTGCAAGGTGTATTTTCTTTGCTCTAAACTCTTGTAATAAGTCATTTATTTTTTTATTCTCAGGTACAAAAAATGCTGGTCGTATTTTAGACTTCCACAATAAATTATCTTCATCGAGATACGACAACAAATCTTTTACATATAATACACCTTTAATCTTGTCCAAGCTTTCATGATATACTGGAATACGAGAGTAACCCCATTCTTGAATATGCTCAATTACTTCTGAGAATTTTACATCAAAATCTAATGCTTTAACATCTACTCGAGCTTTCATAATTTCGCTCACCTCAGTATCTCCAAATGTAGCTATTCCTTTGAGTATTTTTTTATCCTCTTCTTCCACCTCCATATTATCCAATTCACCAGCAAGATCAACCACATCAGACAAATCCTCCATACTCAATTGGGGTTTCTTATTTTCTAAATGCTTGTCGATAACACTTGTTGTTTTACTTAAAACAAAAATTAATGGTCGAAACACTTTTAGAATAATTAATAAAGGCTTTGTCATTATTGCAATGAAAGCCATTGGTTTCTGCTTAGCCATAATCTTAGGCATAATTTCACCAAATAATAATAGTACTGAAGTTATCAATACAACCTGAATCACAAAACCAAATATTGGTGTTTGACTGAAATCAAATATCTCTTGAGTAAATAAAGCAGACAGCAGAACAATACCAATATTAATAAAATTATTACTAATTAGAATCCCTGCTAATAAATCTTTAGGAGAATTCAACAATTTCAGTATACTAATAGACGATTTGCTCTCACTTTCTTCCAGTTCGTCTCTTAAAGTAGGATTAATAGAAAAGAATGCTATCTCAGAACCTGAAATCATACCTGATAATAACAATAGCAATGCTATTACTACTAACATAATAATAGATTCAAATGTAAATCCAATAAATATTGAAGGGATTGATGGTATAAATGTTAAAAGGACAAGTAAAGGTTCCGGGTCTTCCATTAATTTGAATAGATTGATTTATAGCGCGAAATTAATAAATTCTACGACAAATAATAAATATTAATTAAGTTTTTTAACCTTAATATCCGAAGCTTTCCCCTCATATTTTGACGGGCATTTTAAAAGAATATTCTTTGCTCTAAATTCATTATCTTTCATATTACCTGTCACTACAACTTGAGTACTTCTTTCAAAATCTTGGGGCTTTGGTTTATTTACTATTACTTTTCTATTTTCATTATTCTCATCGAACATATAAAAGCTAAACTCATCCGAATTTTCTAATGCATTATAATAAATAACCTTTGTTGTATCTAGTTTGCCAACAATATCGTATGTTTTATTAGGATTTTCGGCTGCTACTTTAAAGCTGGCATATGAACCACTGTTGGTATTTAAACTTACAACCATCACACCCATTAATACAGCTATAACAATTATTAAAAATATATTTGTTTTCTTCATCTTTAATTATCCTTTATTCTTTTTTCAATTTTAGAAATTTTTCTATCTAAAGAGAACATATATATTGCTAAACCTATTAATATTACAGACAATACTGCAACTACCACATATATTTTATATTGATCTTCCATAATTAATCTAATTCTTTTTCTTCAATAAAATTTTCTATTCTCTTATACCTAACTTTCAGATTAAGCACCCATAAGCTTAGCATAATCCAACCTATAAGAGCAGGGTAAAATACATATCTCATTGTGGCATCCATATCTCCAAAAGCAGGATTTCCGTCACCACTTCCTGGATGAAGTGTATCAACAGACAAACGAGGGAGAACACCCACAAACACCAACAAAATTACAAATGCAAATATATTATACACAGCTGAAATTCTAGCACGCTTCTCATCATCAGGCACAGCAGAACGAAGCACCAAATATGCAAAATAAACTAATAAACTTACTGCTGCTCCATTGAGATGAGGATCATTTGCCCATGGTTCGCCCCATGTAAAAGTGGCCCAAAGCATCCCAGTTATTATACCCAGAATACCAAAATATACTCCCACATTAACGGCTTCATTAGCTTTTAAATCGTGTTCCATTTTCCCAGAGGAAAGAAACTTTATACTGCTAGTAAATGAAGCTGTCATTACAGCAAGCATAGCAAACCACATTCCCACATGAAAAAACACATTTCGCAATGTATCACCAATATTTGTATCTGGTATTTGAATGGTAAAACCTGCTAATATTGCATACAAAAGCAATACAATTGAGAGTATTTTATACCAGTAATTCTTCATTATCAACTATTTATATTTATAACTATTCTTTCCAAAGATATGGAAATAGTATATACGATAACATAATAACTATTAGGTTCAATCCGAAAACCATTCCTAAGAGTTTATAAGCCTCCATCGTAAAATCAGATGTTTCTAAGGCAATACCAGAAAGTTTCATTAGTGCTAACAGAAATGGCAACATTAATGGAAAACTTAATATCGCCATTAGAGCAAAATTATTATCAGATCGAGATGCAATTGCTGCTACCATAGTAAGAGTGGAAGCAAAACCTAAAGAGCCTAATACTAAACTTGCAAAGAATAATAAGCTACCTTCAATCATATTTCCTAAAAACAACTGAAATACAACAAATGTAATCAACACTACAAGAAACATCATTATGCTATTGTAAATTATTTTAGACAATATAACCGACTGAGGAGCAGATAATGAATAGTAATAGAAATGTCTTGCTGGTCTTTCTTGAACAAAGCTTTTTGAAGCTGCATTTACAGAAGCAAAAAGCAGAATTATCCAAAACATTACATTCCACGAGTGTGAATCAATGTCTCCTTGAAAAGATAAATACGTAATGAAAACTGTAGAGAAAACATAAAGCACTATGGAATTAATGGCATACTTCTGCCTTAATTCCATTTGTATATCTTTATATAAAAGTGCCTTAATTTCGTTCCACATAGTGACAGTAATTATTTTTTATCCTCATTATTCTTTGACAAACCATCCCAACCTTGTGCTTTAATTGGAACCGAAACATCATTTTTAGTAATCATATTTATACCAGCAGAAGAATCTGTCATATATCCAATAATTTCAATTTCCTTAGTATCTTTAATCTTATCGTAATCGTCTTGAGAAATCGTAAAAAGAAGTTCATAATCTTCACCTCCATTAAGAGCTAGCATTGTAGGATCCATTTCAAAAGATCTAGCCAACTCCCAAGTTAGCTGGTCTATTGGAATTTTTTCTTCATAAATAGTACACCCAACTTTTGACTGCTTACAAATATGTTTAATTTCAGAAGCTAGGCCATCACTAATATCCAACATAGAAGTAGGTTTTACTTTTGCATTTGCAAAAATCTCAACCATATCTACTCTTGCTTCAGGCTTCAGCTGACGTTCCAACATATAATCATTACCTTCGAGTTGAGGCTGCATATCAGGGTTTGCAACATATTCACTTTTTTCTCTTTCAAGAATTAGCAAACCAGCATAAGCCGCACCCAAATCACCACTTACACATAATAAATCACCTTCCTTCGCTCCATTACGAAAAACAATATCTTCTTCTTTAGCTAAACCAAGCACAGTTATAGAAATCATTAAGCCAGACTTAGAAGAAGTAGTATCACCACCAACAATATCAACTTTATATTGGTCGCAAGCTAATCTAATTCCTTTATAAAGCTCTTCAACTGCCTCGAGACTAAACCTATTGCTTAAAGCTAAACTAACTGTCACTTGAGTTGGTATGGCATTCATTGCTGCTATATCAGAAAAGTTAACTATGGCAGACTTATAACCTAAATGCTTTAATGGTACATAAGTTAAGTCAAAGTGTATTCCCTCAATCAAAAGATCGGTACTTACTAATACTTTATTTTCTGATGGGTCAATTACTGCCGCATCGTCACCAACTCCATACAAACTCGATTCTTGATGTTTTTCTAAAGTACTTGTTAGATGATCTATCAAGCCAAATTCTCCTAATTCTGAAATCTCTGTTCTTACTTCTTTGGTTGTTCTATCTTCAAACATTATTTATACTAATTTGTAAATATATTCTACCTTATTGAAATAAATAATGGAGTCTTTATGAACTCCAATATTTATTATAACATACTATTAAAAATTAAATGAGGCCTGCTTTAACTTTGGATATTCTGCACTAACTAAGTGTTTAATCCGTTCCTTGCTCATTCCTTCTTGTATTGAATCAATCTCATTTTTAATTTTAATATGTTCTAACATTTTTTCAGCTACTTTCTCTACAACCTTTACTGGAACACTATTGCCAAATTGCATATATGCCTGTGTATCAGAAACTGGAATAACAAAATCATCAGAAAAGCCTTGCAATCTAGCTGCTTCTCTAGGTGTTATTTTCCTTGGATTTTTTCCTTTTTGCTCTATAAGAATCTCACTCCCATCTTTATAATACCTTGCTGACATAGTATTTGTATAATCTGAATCTTCATTGACAATTCCATATCCAAAACCTTTTCCCTTAAGTTTATTCTCTCTCTTCCTCCTTTGATGTCCAGCCCATAACTTATCAGAGATAGTATATTTTGAATCAACTTTTAATTCAAGAATATCTTTAACTTTAACTTTTTCAAATGTTGGCTCTGGATATTCAAAACAAATACTATCATCTAAAAAACCAACAATATATATTCTTTCTCTATTTTGTGGCAAGCCAAAATCTCTAGCTCTTAATACCTTTGTCTGTACATTTGTATATCCTATTTCTTTCAAATTATTAAGAATGGTTTCCAATGTTCTTCCTTTGTCATGACCGCGTAATTGCTTAACATTTTCTAATAGAAAAGCTTGAGGTTTTTTTTCTACTAATATTCTTTCAATATCAAAGAATAAAGTTCCTCTAGTATCTGCAAAACCTTTCTTAAGACCTGCTTGAGAGAATGGTTGACAAGGAAAGCCAGCTAATAAAATATCATGATTTGGAATAATCTCTACAGGAATCTGAGTAATATCACCATATACATCTTCATCTCCAAAATTAGCCTTATAAGTTTCTACAGAGTATTTATTCCACTCACTTGTAAAGACACACTCCACATTGCTATTGGAGGCTCTCTCAAAACCAAGTCTTATACCACCAATACCAGCAAATAAATCAATTATTTTAATCTTCCTATTCATCCCAAAACTTTAAAATTAAAGGTATTTCCTCAAAGAAATACTCTTCAAAACTTATTATATTCCTCATTTCTTTAAGCGGTTTAGAGTTAGCAACCCAGTCAAAAGCAACAACAATAATATTATGCTTTGACATTTCTGAAGCTTTATTATAAGAAATATTCTCATCCACGGTTAACAAATGAATCTCTGGGATTTTTGTCCTTTCAATTTCCTCTGCTACTTCTTGCCATCTCTCACGCAAAGAAGTCTTCATAGTTCCAATTATTGTCTTATTTCTCCTCTTTTCAAAACAACCAACATTTGGTAAAATAGAATCTACCTTTTTTCCTAATCCCAATTCTGTAAAAATCTTCCTACCAACCTTACTTTGAGAATCATAAGGGTAGCCTAATGCCTCATATACTGTATATATTATTGCTTCAAAAGTTGAACCAGAACGAGATCTTCTCGAATTTGTATTACTTAATGATATTTTATAAATATAAGGATACACCCTACCTGCATATTCTCCACATATATCACGTACCTCTCTAATTAATTCTTCTCCACTATAATTAATTACTTTATTATCAACTATTGCTTCAATTATTCTTTTGGGAGTTTCTAGAACTAGATGTAGATTTTTCATCAAAACAACATTGAATTCTACCTCATCTTTTAAATATTCATTCCAAGCTAATTCTCTTATGCCTAATATTATTTTACTAATACTTTTATTCTCAATTTCTTCGATAAAATATTTATGCTCATCCAAAACTTGTTTTACAATATCTTTAGAATTCCTTATATATTGTTTTCTATATTGTTTTATTAATTTTTCAAACTCCTTTTCTTCATCTTTTGGAATCTCAAGAATTAATGGAATACTATTTTTCATAATAAATAATTTGAAAAATTAATAATCATAATCTACAAACCCAATTTTTTTCTCATTGCTTTTGGAATAGCCTCCTTATTTACAAGAATACTCATTGTTTTGTATTCAACAAAAGCCTTTGAAGCATAAAAATATCCATCATATTTTTGGTCTGTACTCCATGAGTTCTTAATTTTATAATATAAAGTACCATTTTGGTCTTTTGCAGTTCCCATAATTAACATTCCATGGTCATCAGTTGTTTCGTAATTATCAAATGCTGCTTGACGAACTTCTTGGGTTATTTTTTTCTCAGTATGAGGCTCATCAAAAGAATAAAGCTGCTTTTTCAACTCTTTCTTACTCAATTTTTCCCATTTTGATTGCTCTAGGTCATTCATGCTTTTAATTTCTTCTTCAGGAACAACAGCAACTCCATTTTTCCAAGAAAAACCTTTTTCACTAACATCTGCAGCCCAAGCAATAGTGTATCCAGCCTCAATATTAGCATCTATCACTTGCATAAATTCATCTAATGGAAGATTATAAACTTGACCATAAGCCCAATTATCTTGTACTTCCAAAGCAAATGGTTCATAAAAAGGATGATGAGTATATGATGTAATCATAACATAATTATCAGGGTTAATATCCATATAATCAGTCATGAAAGTCTTAGATGTATAATTTTTGCCCTTATAATCAAAATTCTCAGGAATAGGGCCCAAATAAGCATTCAAAACACCATCAATAGCTTTTGGCCAAACTTTAGTAAGTTTTTTATTCTTATTCATAATAATAGAATTTACCATTGCATCTAAAAGGGCATCCATTTCACCATGAACATGCTTAGGCTCATCGTATTGCAAACCTGTATAAACTTCTTCGGGCATCATTCCATACTTACGCATAACATCTGTTACATCATTAAAAGCACCACCACCACCATAGTTGATAGTTCCATGCATACGCACATACTTTAGCGATTTATCATAATAAGAATGATGTACTACGAACATTTCTGACAAATCAACATCATCTTTTCCTTTTCTCAACATTTCAGCCTCCATAAAAGCCAATCCACTAAAGCTCCAGCAAGTTCCACTGCGATATTGATTCTTCACACTTGTTACAGGTATTGTCTTTACATCTGTAAATTTATATCCTTTATCTTCTTTCTGAGCCTCATCTTTCTGAGCAAATAAACTACTCATTCCAAAGATTAATACTACTGACAATAATAATTTCCTGTTTATCATAATTTATTGTTTAATAAGTTTTTGTGACATTTTCATCAATTACTAACATAAAGTCAGCGGTTTTAGCACTTTCTTCATTAATACTATCAAGCTTAGACTGTTCTAAACTTGTAATTGTTACTATTTTAAGTTTAGGATTTGTTTGCAAAAGATGCCAAACAATTCCTTGGTAATTATCAGAATGATAAGAGCCATTAAAATGTAAAAAAGTTTTACCTTTTTTCCAATTTTTTAAAATAAAATAAGCCATTGTAGCATCCTTTAAGCCCTGTGCTTTTGCGATGTTTGCTCCATGGTCTCCCATCATTTTTTGCATACTACTATAGCACTCCAAACTATCATCATAATTAATAGGTAATGGCGCCATATACATTTTAGCTTCATCAGTAAATTTATCTAATATTTCGAATCCACCTCCATTAACAGCAGCAGCATATCTACGGGGAACATTTGTAGCAATAAATGGAATATTATTCTTTTTTGCTAGTTTTAAAAGGGGTCTATAATCTGTTGGATCATTAGGCCAAAGTCGAGCTTGGTTTTTAAAATACTTATACTTAACCAATCCTGACAAATATTCATCAACTAATAACTGACCATCAGACTCGTACATTTCTGCCCCAAGAACTAATTTATCGCCTTTCTCTTCTACCAAATCTTTAGCAAGTTGGAATTCCATCCAATGTGCTATTGCATTATTATGAAGTTCTCCAAACATAATAATATCAGCGTCTTGCACTGATTTCAGTACTTCCTCATAGTTTACAGCAATTGCATCTTTATTAAAGAATTGATAAGCTTTTTTATCTGATGTCATAGACATCAAAAGTACAGCAAACACTACATAAAATAATTGTTTTCTCATATAAATAAAATTTTACATTATTATTAAATAAAACTCTCAAGACAATACTTTAAATTGTTTCTACAAATCAATTCGTCATGTTCGTTTCATATGTTTAATTTTGTTAATTTGGTGATATGGAACACCTTATAATAAAAATAATCATCCCCTTCTGTGTTTAATAATTATTTTAATCATGAGTGTTTCATATTTATTTTTTTAATCTGTGATTAGTAAATCCAAAAGGCAATAAGTCAGCAACTCTAGAAAGCTCCATAATTCCTTTATTTTCTCCATGCATAATAATTCTCATATTCTGATTATACAAATCTTCATATTCAAGCATAGCCTGACGGCATGCTCCACATGGTGAAATTGGGGCTTCAATATTAGGCGAAGAAGCTGCAATAGCGATGGAGTCTATCGCAACACCGGGATAAAGCGAGCCCGCCGCAAATAATGCTACTCGTTCGGCACACATACCAGACGGATAGGCTGAATTCTCTTGATTACTTCCTCTTATAATTTCACCATTTACCAATCTAACCGCAGCTCCTACTGGAAAATGAGAGTATGGTGAATAGCTAGATTTTAGTGCTTCTTTAGCTTCCTTTAATAAATCAGAATCAGCAGTCTTCATTTCTGAATCATTCTGATAATATTTATACTCAAGCTTTATTTCCTTTTTATCCATATTGAATATTTAAGTGTCAAAATTAAGCATTTTCTTGACTCAAACTATAATAATACATGGATTTTTAAGGATTATTAATCATATATCTTATTAAACTATACTCTGTCCTTTTTCCCGTAAATGAAAAATAGTCCTGCCTACGAATAAGTCCAATATTTGATGAATAATAATAATGGGCATAAGCTGTAGTTTTAGTATAAGCTAAATACCTTGTTACTTCTGCATCAAGAGCAGTAAGATATCCTAATCCACAATATATCTTAGTAGGAGGCTTACTCATTTTTCTGTATGTGAAAGAAAGGGTATCTCCTAAAAATGATTTTAATAAATTCGTATATAACGTATCATCTATCAACCTTTGATATAGGTATTTTTGTCCATTATCATCAACAATATACCCTGACGAATCTCTTAAAAATTGAATATAACTTATAGAAGCACTACTTTTAATAACAAAGTATATATTATTATTGATGGTAGTGTCACTATCTATATACGTACTATCTATTTTTTGAAACGTAGAGTTTCCGTTTGTATCCACCTGCGAAACTTCATATATCCAATAATTGCCAACACTTAATGGTAGGAAATTACCGTCTTCTTCCTCAAGTTTATTAATTGTAACATCTTCTTGTTTAGAACAAGAACTCAAAGTGGTAATAATAATAATAATAATAATTAGAAGTTTATTCATAATCAATTATTTAATTAATTCGAGACCCTTAGTTGCAGATTCATCACTTGGATTAATAAGCAATACTTTATTGAATAATATACCTGCTTCTCTAAATTTTCCAAGATAATAATTATTCCATGCTGTATTAATCACAACATCATAAGTAAAAGGAAACTGATTTAATAATAATGTAAAATATGCCTGAGCCATTTTATATTCAGTTCTATTTAGATATATCTGTCCTAACTTTAGGTTTGCTGAATAATTATTAGGGTCTATTTTCAGAATACTATTATATGCCTTAATCACCTGCTCCCAGTTCCCCATTGCAGATAGTGGATATGTAATTCCTAACAAAGCTTCTATACTCAAAGGCATAATAGATGACGCCCTATTGTAATAAGTAACACTTTCTGTATACTGACCAGCCATATAGTTCAGCCAACCCAGTCGAGCATTAATTTCGTAAGAATCTTTACTATATACTTTTTTAAGCTCCAGTGATGCTTTTGAATATTCGCCATTAAGCTCCATCTTATAACTATCGCTAAAGGCAGTTTCTAGTTTGCTTTGAGCATGACTAAGGTTTCCGATACCAATTAAGAATAAAATACTGAATATTAGTCTATTTAAAATTTCCATTCTAATCCTCCTATAAAGTTAATTTGTTGATAATTAATTATTTTAATTTGTTCTTCTTGATTCAACTGAATTTCTAGTTTATCTGTATATCTCCACCAATATTGTGTATTAGCAAATAAATTAATACTTGGAGATAATGTGTAAATAATCTTAGCTGAAGCTATACCTTTGGTATGATTTGCAATTTCAAAAGAATAATTAGAAGTAATCATAGAGAAATTATTTACATCTCCATAGTATCCACTCAATTCAACCCAAAGCTTATTAATTGTTTTAAAACCAATTTCTTGATATAGAATTAAACGAGGTATATTAGCAGTTGTATTCATTGCTGACACTTCAGTAGAGCTATAGAGATTTAGATTTCCAAAAGGGTACCACAGAATAGAAGCCCCTATTTGAATGTTCTTATCGTTGCTAAATGAAGAAAATACTGAATTAACACCAATATCAATATTTTTAAAACGATACCTATAAGCTAAGCCTACCACAAAACTAAAAGTTTGTAAATTTCTAAATCCATACTCATTACGTGAAGAATCTAATGGGGCAAACACATTACTATTTAGAAAAGAAGCCCCAAGAAACATATCTATTCTCTGACTATTACCAATATAGAAACTTGGTTTTACATTCACAGTATTTTGTTGTACATCAAAATTACGAATGTAAAAATGTTCTTCATCTTCTATGGCTGCAATCATTCTCAGTTTTGCATTGGAATATCTAAAATCAATTCCCATATTCTTATCCAACAAAAAGCTCGTACCAACACCAAACATACTAATATTCTGCTGATAATATATTTCAGAATAAATATTCCCAGGAGTCATTCTTAATTGCTTATTATCTAAATTTCTTGATATCTTTCCTTTAAAGTAAAAAACATCTACCTCGCCCTTATATGTAGCTGGAAAAATATCAAATATAGTATCCTGCAACTGACTAATTTTTAATACTTTATTATTTTGTTTAGAAAATAGTATTGCTTTATAATAAATCAGTCTGAAAAAGTCGTCTTCAATGGCTTTTGCATTTTGCTTTAATGATTTTTCAAAGTAGAATGTTGAGGTAAAGTAGTTTTCTTTATAGAAAAATGCAATTGCCATTCGATAATTCAAGTAGTAATAATCAATATCATTACTCTCTGCAGCAATACCGATATTAATAAGTGAATCCCACTCTGAAGCATAATAATAGATTAAACTTAGCTCATTCACTTTCTTAAAATCTAAATTAGATTGTGCTTCAAGCTTTGCAACACTGATGAAAGCAAGTATTATTATTATAAATATTTTTTTCAACTCTTTATTATTCTGTATTTATGCTCAATATTATCGATAATTACTGTCCATATCAAAGGATTATTTGAACCAGTAACAAACTCTGCTTTAATCACTCTAAGCTGTTTTTTCATTACAATATCTCTAAACTCCGATTTAAGAACAATTTCACTTTCACCAAAAGATTGTTTTCTACTAATATACTCCATAGTAAACTTAGGCTTAATAAATATAAAAAATGGAGCAATAAAATCTTGTAAAACTTTTAATACCCTAGCCTTTGAGATAGTAACAGACAAGTCATCCTCAACTTTAACTCCTTTATAATAACCAAAAATCAATCTAAAAGACGTTAAGTAAAACCAATATAATGGATCAGACTTTAAACCTGTATATGTTGTAAATACGAGCTCTTCATCATTTGCAACAAAATAAGCATAGCTTTCTGTGCTCTCAGAATACAAATATGTTTGATTATTAAAATTTACACCAACTATCCATTCAAAACTTTCAACTTCAGAATTATCACTGTCAGTGCTTCTATCCTTCTCCCACTTAATTATTTGTCCTGGAACAAACTTAAATATTTTCTTTAAATAATCATCTACCTCAATATTACTTATTAAATCATTCTCACTAGGAAATCCACCAATTGTAAAATTTTGTTTAGTTTCTAATGAAGTTATGTATGGACCAATTGGGTATTTTAAAGTTTTTGATCCTACAAATGGTGTTGCTTGCAATTGAAAATGAATATGAGGAAATGGTGAACGTCCAGAATTTCCTACATTAGCAAGGTGACTTCCTTTTCTTATCCATTGACCTTTAGTAAACTTAAAACTTCCTTTTCTTATATGGCTTATTTGACTATATAAATACTCGGCATGCTTAATTACTATACTATTGCCCCAATTATGTTCCAAATCTACATTTCCTATCTCGTTATCATCGTACAAATCAATTATTTCAATTATTTCACCATCTGCAGGAGCAATAATAGGTTTATTATAACAGTAATAATCCTCAACATGTTTCCCGCTATTAATATATTCCTGATTATCATTCTCAATAACAAAATCCCAAGCATGTCTCCATTCATTCTTATGGGTAAACTCTCCATCATGAGCTTGGCTAATTTTCCATTTTGAGAAAAATGGAAGATGAATAGGTATTTGTAAATGATCTCCAAATCGTTTATAAAAATTTAGATTCGCGTATAGATTCTTTTCTGGGGAGAATCGTTGTAAACTAACTAATTCTGGCTTTCTAAAATTTCTTTCCCTATACCTTAATACAAGGAGGAAACTTAAAGAAACAACATTGAAGGGTAAAGAATACGTGGAAAGCTGAAAAACATTAAGCACTTCGGATGTTCCAGTCACTAATATTGACAATATTGGAATAAGTAGCATTGTTATCAGAAAAGAATATAATGATGGAATCACAAAGAATCCTCCAATTGCAATTGCTGTAAGAATAAAATTAAAACCAATATAACCATAATCTAACTCGCCTAAATTAGCTCCTATTACTTGATAGTAGAGAAATGCAGAATAAAAACCAACAAGACTTAATAAGAAAGAAATTCTTGAGTTGATTAATAATGCAATAGCAATAAAAATTCCAGCATAAATATTATACTGAAAAAAAATGGCGCCAAGCGAAACAAAATAAAGCCTAATAGAATTTGCAATACCCAAATTCTGAACACTAAGATGAGAATTCAATAAATCATCACCGCCAAGTAACACCATATCATTATATGAATATACTCCATATTCGCTAATCTCAAGTGCTCCATAATGACGAGAAGCCATACTAACTACCCATATGCCAAATAAGAATGGAATACTTAAAAAAGGTAATGAATATTTTGACAGTACAGCTTCTGTAACAACTGTAATAAATAAAGTCAATACTGCAGAAAAAATAACCAATAATAAAAATTGCCAACTAAACTGATAGTATAAACCTAACCCTAACCCAACTAGTAAGCTATTAAAACCATAAAGGCCGCTAATTATTTTACTTCGATTTAAGCCTATCAAATAAGCAGTAGTATGAGTTGAAATAATAGCTATCACACCACTTAAACCTGCATTAAGGTTAAAAAAGGAAACAATTAACAAAGCAATACCTAATAATTTTCCATCAGAGAAAAAGATCTGTGAGTAGCTATTAACTATACTAAAAACTATCGATTTAAACTTATTTTTATACACTAAAAAGGTTTTATTAAATTGTTGCTAATTTACGTAATTCTATAATTCAAAACTTTTTAAATGACTCGGAACAACTTCATAATCATTTATACTCTCTAAACTTTCACTTTTTCTAATTATTTCAACATCACCTTTTTCTGTTATCATTAATACTTTAGGACGTAAAGTAATAAATTGCATCCATTGTGTCATATTATATGCACCTACTCTGTGAATTACCACATTATCACCAGTATTTAATGGAGGCATACTAACATTTTCTCGAATAACATCTATATTCATACAAAGAGGTCCATAAATAGTAGTATCTTCTACATGGTGAGAAAATTCTTGAGCTGGAGTAATCTTATGCTCGTACCAAAAACTCGTAAATAAGATATTAACTCCAATATCTAATACGGTAGTTCGCTTCCCTTTACTATTTCTCTTATTAGCGATCGCAGTTCCCAATAAATAACCAGCATCATCAATTAAAGCTCGGCCTGTTTCTAATATTAATGTAGGCAAATGCTCAGGATGTATATTACTATTCAAAAGAGAAGTAGTAATTGCTTCAGCATATTCATCAAAACTTGGGTTAGTATCTTCTGCAGGCAAGTAAGCTCCTTTTAAAGTGTTTTTTGATGCAAAACCACCACCAAGATCTATATATTTTACATAATGATCATATTTTTGCTTCAAACCAACTGCTAAATCAGCAAGTTTAGTTGCTGCTACTCCATATGGTTTTGCTGTCATCATATAAGTACCAATATGAGCATGTAATCCAACAAGATCCAACTTTTTAGACATCATTATTTTATTCAATATGCTCCATGCTTGCCCATTCTCGTAATTAAATCCAAATCTATCCCACATAGGATAAATTCCAGTATCCATATTAACACGAATTGCAACTTGCGGCCTTTGGTCTAATTCCTCCGTTAATTTTACTATTGTATAATACTCGTCCAAATGGTCAATATGAATTAATGATTTATTGATAATAGCCTTTCTCAAATTTTCTTCTGTTTTATCTGGACCATTAAAGATAATATTTCTTCCATCAACACCATTATTAATTGCTTTATCATACTCAAAACCTGAAACAACTTCAGCCCAAGAACCTTCTTGATGAAAAGTATTGCAAACCGCACTTATGTAATTTGTTTTATAACTCCATGCAAATTGTACTTTAGGGTATCTAGAAGTAAAAGCTTGGTGTGCTTTCTTAAAAGTATTTCTAATGGTCGTTTCCGAAATAACAAATACAGGAGAACCATATTCTTTAATTAATCCTTTAACTGATTTATTATCAATATGTGTCATTGGCATAAACTCAGTTCTAGTGCCAAATTTATTAGGCATAGTACTTTCAAGCTTTTTAATTAACGGGCGTTCATATTTTAATTTTGTCATAATCTTAATTTTTTTATTATTTACAATTCTCCCTTTGATGAAATTTGTTCAAACTCATCAATATTAACTATCATATCGTAGGCATATCTTACAAACATCTTTCCTACATCAAAATTTGTATATGGCTTAACCTCTTTCCCAAATGCAAGATTTACAAGTGCTTCTGGTATATTCTGTCCAACCCCAACTGCAAGATAAATCCAAGCTGGCATTCTTGGATTAATTTCTATAAGATAGTATGTTCCATCTTGAGCTTTCATAAGTTCTAACTCAAATCCCCCACGCCATTTAGTTTCTTTAATAAAATGTTTGGTAAGTTCTATCATTTCTTCATTAGCAATAGAAATACCACCCCATGCTTTACCTTTATCCGTAATATATTGTTTACGCATTGGCACAGCCGCAATAGTATTGCCATCACCATCACCCAATCCTGTTACATTATACTCATCACCTCTCACAAACTCCTGAATTACAATTGGCAGTCCCCATTTACCACTAAGCTTATTAAAGTAGTTTTCTGCCTGTTCAATATTAAATGCAATATAAGCATCATAAAACTTCCCTTTTATAACCATTGGGAAAGTATACTCCATTCCAAGTTTATATAATTCAGAAGAATCAAATATTGCTTTAGATTTCGGTACATCAATTGCGTATTTTTCTCCAAAATCAGGAAGATTAACTTTATGTCTTTCTTCAAACTGATCAAAAGTAGGAAGAAAGGTCTTGATATTCATTGAACTTAAATCATCCTCCAATTTCATAAAAGAATACAATTCAGCATCAAAATTCGGAATAATTAGATCTAAATTTTCCTTTTGATTAATATATTGTATTCTAGCTTTTAACACTTCTGTTCCTGCGGTTGGATATGGAATATGATAAACTTTATCAAATAAATCATGCATATAGATACCTGGTTCTAAAGACTCATATGTTAAACCAATAAGTCTAACATCAAAAGATTTTGCTTCTTTAAGCCCTCGAGCTACTGCTACTCCAGGTCCTGGATTATCAATTGCATTTAATCCACTTAATGCTATAGTATATTTAGCTTTCATTATTCCTTTTCCTTAGAAATAGTAACTAAATTATACTGATTAAGCATATCTACAAAATCGTGATAATCCTGATCGAAAGTTGTTTGAGACGTATCATATTTTTCAAGAAAGATATTACTTATTTTCTGATAAGAAACACCTTTAATAATTAGGTTCAATAATTCAGTACCAGATGAATTAACAGTAAATGCCTCACCTGAAGCTGGATTAAAAACAAATCCTGTTTCACTAACTGCAATATTTTTATTTATCTTCATAATAATAAAATTTGGAGATTAATTTTTCAATATGCAATATTAACGTAAAGAAATGAAATAAGGTTTATAGTATTTTATTTTTATTTAATAAGATTTATTTTTTAAGCAAAATAAAGTGCAAAAAAAAAGCTCCAAGCCAAAGGCTAGGAGCTTTAAATAAAAAGGGCAACGACTTACTTTCCCACAACTAAATGCAGTATCATCAGCGCTGGTAGGCTTAACTTCTCTGTTCGGAATGGGA
>Ga0164318_10000526_pt1 | contig 29798 bp, 32 predicted proteins | sample GuaBasSedimGuay9_FD_113734 | JGI IMG/M metagenome (GOLD analysis project Ga0164318, IMG submission 113734) | Subseafloor sediment microbial communities from Guaymas Basin, Gulf of California, Mexico - Guay9, Core 4571-4, 0-3 cm | ecosystem: Environmental > Aquatic > Marine > Hydrothermal vents...
GGAGCAGGTGATTGGAGAACTGTTTAATTAAGGAATTAAAATGGCACAAGGTAACGTAGAATTTACTAAAAAAGTTAATTATCAAATAGGCAAAACTGATTATGCTGATGTTATATTAGATGATATTCAAAAAGTACAAGTAGCTCAACATATACTCAACGCTCAGATCAACGCTGGTGATTTAGTCACCGATATTGAAATGCCTATTGGTATGTTAGGAGCTGAGCTTGATTGGGACGAAGGGGTCTTAGACGACCTACTCGTCGGAATTGCTTCTGGGCCAAGATTAACAATAATTCAAGACCTTGCCGATGAAAATGTCAGAGTTGGATATCAAGATCATTTTAGTTTTGATGTTAATTCCCCAAGCGAAGCTGGTTTTGACTTTACTTTCCCAAGTAGAAATGGTTATATAATAGATGCTATTATAGATTGGGGAGATGATACACAATCTGATATTACAACATGGAACGATCCTAATCTAGTTCATAATTATACTGGTTTGTTTGATGGAACCATCACAGTCAAAGGTGTATGTGAGTTTTTTCAATTTACTTGGACAGAACAAAATGTAGTATCACTAAACGAAGTAATAAATCTTACCAATCTTAGAGCGGTTGGTTTTGGTAGCCAAACAGGAATTGGTGATGGCGGTCAATTTAATGTTCATCCTTCTTGGTGGCAGAAATGGGCTATAGTAGAGGACTTTAGCTATCTATTTTATAATTGTGGCATAAGTGAAATACCAACTAGTTTATTTAGTAATTGTACTTCTGCAACAACATTCTATAGAGCTTTTAGTGGTAATCCAAATATTACTACAATACCAGATGGGTTGTTTGATGACTGTACTTCCACTATCAGTTTTGAAGAAACTTTTAAAGATATTGGCATAACAGAAATTCCAGTAGATTTATTTAAATATATACCTGATGTATTAAATAATAATCGGTGGAAGAGTACTTTTAATGGATGTGGAGACCTAACAACAATACCCGCTGACCTATTTAGATACCATACATTAGCAACAACTTTTTCTGGAACGTTTTTCTACTGTACGTCTTTGGTAGAAATACCTGCAGGGCTATTTGATTACAATACAGATGTAACAAGCTTCACCTCATTGTTTTATGGTTGTTCTTCATTAACAACAATACCTGCTGAATTATTTAGATACAACATATTAGCAAAAACTTTCTTACAGACATTTCGATATTGTACTTCAGTGACTACGATACCACCAGGAATGTTTGATTACCATCCAGATGTAACTTATTTTAGAGAAGTATTTGCAGGAACAGGTATAACTTCAATTCCGGATAACTGGATGGATAATATGCCGTTGATTAATAATGTCTACCAATTATTTAATAATTGTTCTTCATTAACAACAATACCTGCTGAACTATTTAGATATAATACTTTAATAGAAAATGCGATAGGTATATTTCAAAATTGCACTTCATTAGTAACAATACCAACAGGATTATTTGATTATAATACAGAAGTAATTGACTTTTCAAATGCGTTTTCTGGAGATAGTGTGTTAACAACAATACCAGCAGACTTATTTAGATATAACACTAAAGTAACTAATTTTAGTGCTGTTTTCTATAATGATGTAGAGTTAACATCACTTCCTACTGGATTATTTGATAATTGTTCTTCTGCTACTAATTTCAGCAACTCGTTTAGATTTTGTTCTTTAACATCACTTCCTGCTGACTTATTTGATGATTGTACCGCCGCTATTGAATTTGATTACTGTTTCCAAAATAACAATATAAGAACAATACCTGATAATCTATTTGACAGTTGTACTTTAGCTACAGAGTTCAATTACTGTTTTGGAGGATGTAGTGATTTATATGATGTTCCAGATGAACTATTTAGATATACTACTTCAGCTGATAATTTTGAAGACTGTTTTGGATATTGTACTGTATTATCTGGTTCAGTTACAGGAACAGGAGAATTACAAACTTGGATGGCATCTCATTCTCCTTCTGCAGCTTGGAGATGTTTTCAGGGGTGCACCGGAATTCAAGACTGGGATTTAATTCCTGTGACTTGGGGTGGTGGTGGATTAGCTGCTTTAACTAATAATATGAATTTAACTATTCATGGGCAAGATCCAACTACTTGGGATTTTACGCTGCCAATAAATAATATCGCAAATACAGGAATGGATATTGAAATTACTTGGGGAGATGGAACTTCTAATACTTTTATAACTGATTATACTTCTTCTGATGCTATTCATACTTATACTAATGGAGAGGTAGATAACACTCTAAATATAAAAGGAAAACTTTCTTGGTTGGATTTTACCAATTCAACAGAGCCAGGAGCACTTGTTGAAACAGGTACAGTTTCTAGGGATTTAGGGTTAACTCAATTTAAAATAAATTATTGCGCTAATTTAACATCTGTTAATTCCGGCTTAAAAGAGCATAGACAGCTTGAAAGCATCGCTTCTTTTTTTAGAGGATGCACTTCATTAACAACAGTTCCAGGCGACATTTTCGATTATGCTTATTCAGCAAATCATCTTTATGATTTATTTAAAAGTTGTTCTTCTTTTGATACAATCCCTTCTGGTTTATTTGATAATTGTATAAGTACTTTGGATTTTGATGGTGTTTTTTTTGGTACGTCTATAACATCTATACCAACAGATTTATTTAAATATAATACTTTAGTGACTGACTTCGATGCTACTTTTTCATACACCGATATAACATCTATTCCAGCAGATTTATTTAAATATAATACAGCAGTAATCAGTTTTACAGCAACTTTTAATAACTGTACTTCATTGGCTACAATACCAGCTGATTTATTTCGATATAACACTCTTGTTAATGGCCTCTCTGTAACTTTTTCTAGTTGCACATCAATAATTAATTTACCAGCAGATTTATTTTTATACAACACAGCAATTACTACAATAAACAATTGCTTTAAAAATTCTAATTCAATAACAACAGCAGTTACTGGAGTAAATGATTTAATAGATCAAGTTGAAACAAATAACTCAGGTGTATCAAAAACAGGATGTTTTGATGGCTGTACTTCAATCACAGATTATGCAAGTATTCCAATTGGGGCAAGCGACTGGAGAACTTATTAATAGTAAAGTTAAGTTTATATATCTTTAAGGAAATAAAATGGCTCAAGGCAATGTAGAATTTACTAAAAAAGTAACTTACCAAATAGGCAAAACTGATTACTCCGATGTCGTTTTAGACGAATACGAGAAAATAGAAGTTGCCCAACATATACTCAACGCTCAAATTAATGGCCCAGATGTCATAACAGATACAGAAATGCCTCCACTTATGCTTGGCGCGGATTTAGATTGGGGTGTAGGTATTGTTGATGACTTACTTGTAGGAATTGCAGGAAATAGTAGACTTTCTATTGTACAAGACTTAGATGATGAAAACGTACAGCATATAGAATATAAAGATAGATTTAAATTTAATGTAATTGGAGATGAAGGTGGGCTGGTTTTTACGTTTCCTTCTAACTCTAGTTATGTAGCTGATTTTTATATTGATTGGGGAGATGGAACATCTTCTGATATTACTTCTTGGGATGATCCAGAGCTAACTCATGAATATTTTGGTGCTAGTGGATGGACGGTTGAAGTAAAAGGTATCTGTGAGTATTTATATTTTAATGATGCTGGTATGATATATGAACTTGGAGAATGCTATAACGCTGAAACAATAAAAACAGTATCTTTTCAAAATTCTTCTATTATAAGTATTCCTAGTTCTTGGGGCAAGTTAAATCTTCTTACAACTGCAAGTTCTATGTTTAAGTATTGTAGTAATTTAGAAACAATCCCATCGGGTTTATTTGATAACAGCCCTAATATTAATAGTTTTTTTCAGACTTGGAGAGATTGTTCTAGCCTAACAGCAATCCCAGATGGACTATTTAACAATAATCCTAACGTTAGTTCTTTTTATGGCACTTTTTATAGTTGTTCGCTTATAACATCTATACCAACTGACTTATTTAAATATAATACTTTAGTTCAGACTTTTGGACCTACTTTTCACGATACATCAATAACATCAATACCTGTTGATTTATTTAAATATTGTACTTTAGTAACTGATTTCTCTGATACTTTTAGTAGTACATTAATAACATCAATACCTGTTGATTTATTTAAATATTGTACTTTAGCACAATATTTTCAATATACTTTTAGTAGTACATTAATAACATCAATACCAAAAGGTATCTTTGATTATAATACAGAAGTTAAAAGTTTCAACTCTGTTTTCAGATACTGCTACTCTTTAACACAACTCCCAGTGAAAGATGATGAAGTTAGTCTTAATGGAGAAAGTCTATATGGGACTGAATTATTTATGTCAAGCGAAAATAATGATATACCAGCAAAAGTTAATATGTTTGACTATAATATAAAAGTAACAAACTTCACAGGAACTTTTTCAAGTACAGGAATAACATCAATACCAACTGGTTTGTTTGATTATAATACAGCAGCTTATGAATTCAGTAGTACTTTTGATGGTTGTGATAGCATTACAGCTATACCAGCAAAGCTATTTGACAACTGTTCACCAAACGGCTACTTCTATCAAACTTTCTACTACTGTGACAATTTGGAATCAATTCCAGCAGGATTATTTGACTCAATGACTCAAACTACAAGCTTTAGAAGAACCTTTCAAGGGTGTCCTCTTATTACAGAAATTCCAGCAGGACTATTCGATTATTGTACTGAAGTTACTGTATTTGATTCAACTTTTCAGGCATGTGATACACTTGCAACGATTCCAGCAGGATTGTTTGACTATAACATTAAAGTCACTCAAATGACTGAAGTATTTTATAGTACAGCTATAACATCTATTCCAGTAGATTTATTTAGACATAATACTTTAATTACAAATTTTAAAAGTGTTTTTGCTAACTGTGATCTTTTAACTTCTATCCCTGAAGATTTATTTAGATATAATACTATAGCTGAAGATTTTTCAGGGATTTTTTACACTGCTGATTTAATAGACACGATTCCAGTTGGAATATTTGACTATAATACTCTAGCGTTAACTTTTGATACAGCTTTTGCATTTACCGCAGTAACTGAAATTCCAGCAGGATTATTTAATAATTGTACTGTTGCGACTAATTTTAATGATACATTTAATAGTATAAATATATTAGAAGTACCAGTAGATTTATTTAGATATAATGTTTTAGCTGAAAGTTTTGAAAACACTTTTAGACTTAATGTTTTTTTATATAAAGTTCCCAATAATTTATTTCAATATAATACAGCTGTTATTACTTTTGATGATACTTTCAATAATTGTAGCTCTTTAAACGGAAGCGTAACAGAAACCGGAGAGCTTTATGATTGGATGCAATCACATAACCCAGCTGTTACAACTGGTTGTTTTTATGGTTGCACAACAATTCAGGATTGGGATTTAATTCCTAGTACTTGGGGCGGTGGAGGATTAGCTGCTTTAACTAATAATATTACAATAAATGTTGCAGATAGTGGCACAGTTGCTTGGGATTTCACTCTCCCTATAAATGATATTTTAAATGTTGGAATGGATGTGGTTGTTGATTGGGGTGATGCGGGTCCAACGGACCATATCACCGATTATACTGACGTAGCTGCTACTCATAATTATCCTGATAATATTACTTACACAATAACAATCACAGGAAAATTAAGTTGGATGGATTTCTCCTATAGCTCTCCTCTTAAAAATGTCGGTGTTACGTCAAAAGATATGGGATTTAAGTATATATCATTTAGGAATAGTGACCTTATTACCATTGATGCAAGTTTTGGAAATAACAAACAAATTATAAATTGGGCTAATATGTTTGACGAATGTTTTGATTTGACAACAATACCTCTTGGTACAATAAACGCACGTTACTCAAATGGGAACTACTCAAATATGTTATCTAACACTTGGTCTTTAACATCTATTCCAGCGGGTCTACTAGACAATTGCTATAATGCAACAAACATTGTTGGTATTTTCGAGGGAAGTGCGATTACAACAATTCCAACAGGATTGTTTGATAATATGCCTGAAGTAACTTCTTTAGATAGATTGTTCTATTCAAGTAATAATTTAACTGCAATCCCAATCGGTTTATTTGATAAGCTAATAAACGTAACATCTGCTGAATTTACTTTCTGGCATACATTTGATGTTGCTTCTTTACCTACCGACTTATTTAGATATAATACTTTAATTACTTCTTTTAGGGAGTGTTTTCAAAGCTCCACCACGATAACAACAATCCCTGCCGACTTCTTTAGATATAATATTTTAGCAGAAGATTTTTATAAAGTGTTTAATTCCGCTTGGGAAATCATAAATTTACCAGCTGACCTATTCTTATACAATACTGCAATTACAATAATAGAGTTTGGATTTAAAGGATGTAATCTTTTAGTTACAGCAGTTACTGGAGTTAATGATTTGATTGACCAAGTAGAAACAAATAATGCAAGTGTTACAAAAACTGGATGTTTTGATGGATGCACTTCAATCACAGATTATGCATCTATACCAATTGGAGCTTCTGACTGGAGAACTGTTTAATAGTAAAGTTAATAATATAGAGGAATAATAATGTCACAAAAAAATGTTGACTTCATGAAGAAGAATAAATATCAATTCAAAAAACAAATTACACCACCTGACGATTATGAATCAATCAGAGCAACTCAGGAAATTTTTAATGCTCAGATGGATGGAACAGAAATATTCTTAGATGCAGATATGCCAATAGACCCTTTTGACACAACTGTCGATTGGTCTGTTGGGCCAGCTCCTAACGATGAAATATTTAGAGCTACAAAAAATAAACACATAGCAGAAGAAGATTTAGGCAGTGGTGTTTATGAACCAATAAAAGATTTATCAGGAACTCTACCTTATGGATTACCAAAAGATTATACATTTACTATTACTTATTATGATATTGCAGTCTTTCATAATAAAATCATCTTAGCAGGAGCTGCTGGTATCGTTCATAGTTTTGACTTATTTTCAGAAACTCTTGAAACAGACGGAGCTGGTATCTCAAACGATGGTTCAGCAACAGGTCTATTTGATATTCGTAAAATATTAATAAAAGATGATTTGCTGATATTTGTTACAGTTGGTAATAAAATAGCAACATATGATTATTCAACTGACACTTGGAACGCTCATAATAGCGGAACTCCATACACTAATACTACAAACGCTGCGTTTGGAGAAAACATAACTGGAAGTTCCATTATACTTGATGGAGATACTTTAATAGTTGCTGGAATAGAGGGAGTAGCTTCTCACGATGGAACTGCTTGGAAAAATTATGATGGGACTGGAACAGGAACTGGAATCTTTCTCTACTATAACGAATTAGGTCTTATAGAAGGTAGAGACGAAATTATATCAATAATTAGATATAATCAATTTATCGTATGTTCAACAGTTGGCGCAGCAGTGTTTAATCATAATGGAACTGGTTGGACTGACTATCTTGGTGGTGGAGAAGCAGATGGACCTTTTACTCAAGGTTATATGCCTCTGGCGAGAATGGTTATCTATGAAACAGATTTACTTTTTATTGCTTGGGATAGTGTCATAAGTTCTTATGACACAAATGGATTATGGAAATTTTTTGATGGAACTGGAACTGGAAGTGGGTTATATAATAACACAGTATATTCTCAGGGTAATATTAATATGGCTGTTGTTTATCATGGAGACTTAATTCTTTTCGGTAACCAAACTAGAGATATTGCTTATTACGATGGTTCTTCATGGCATACACCATTATCTAATAATAAATATGCTTGTTATACATTTAATAACAATCAGTATGCAATTAATCACACTATATATAACGATTCTATTTACATCGTTGGATATGCAAACTCTGTTCTTACTATGTTAGAAGAGGATAATGGTGACGTTAGTGTTTATCAGAGAATTGGATTCTCTGATAATGACAATCCTTTTTTAACAAGAGAAATGCCAACTACAATGACTTCAACTACTTCAATAAAAGTTAATTGTGGTATTCAATTTGGAGACTATCTTGTCTTCGGATGTGATAATGGAGAAGTTTTCTACTATAATACAGCACTGGAAACATGGCACGCATATGACGACGCAGGAACCGGACCTAACTCTATAGGTGTTGGTGGAGCACTAGAAGGAAAAGCAATCTACACAATGCAATATTACTCTGATTGTTTAATTATTGCTGGTGAAACTGGATATATTGCATACTGGAATTCTACAGATGATTCATGGTATGCTTCAAATAATACTCAACAACCTGGAGAGAAAGATTTCAATGGACGTTCTCTTATTGTTGGAACAAGTAATATTATTGCAATGCCAATTATGGAATCAATAGATGAAATTTGCATTGTTTCTAGTGATGGTAGAGTTGGTAGTATGTCTGCTGAAAATGGAATAGATTATCTTGGAGCAACAGTTTCAGGATCTCCAACTACTATCTATTACGATAATGCGACTGCAAGTTACCTTACTTTATCTGAAGTTTACAGTGCAATTGTTATGAAACCAAGAAGCTCTGAGTATAAAGAATATTTAGTATTAGGAAGTAGCGGACAAACAATTTCTTGTGATAACGCAAATGCATGGCAAGCAAACGGAGCCCCTGTAATAGATAATCCATTTACCAACATTGCTGGTACAGGGTTTTCAGGAACCGTGTTTGGAATGGTTCAATTCAAAGGATATTTAATTGCTTTTTCTTCTGGTGGATATGCTTCATGTGATTGGAATGGTGCATGGTCTTCTTATGTACCAGCAGAGATTCAAGATCCAGTGTCTATTTGGAAGGGTAGTTGGAATGGAAATATTCATGTAAGATTCCCAGAACTAGTTTATAAAACAGGACGAAAACCTGATTATGTTTACGAAGCGGATGAAAACTCTGCTTATTTAGGTCTTGCTTATACGAATAGATTAGGTACTACAAGATCATTAGATTTATCTACTTGGCCTCTCCTTGGAGTTACATCAACTGCGACTGGTGAAATTTTATTTGGTAAGACTACCGATAATGATATTTCTACTTTATTTGGACAAGAGTTTTATGAAGTAGTTGCGTTAGATGCTGTTGATACTTCTCATGTTACAAACTTCATGAGGGAGCCTATAACCGCTGTCGCTAGTACAAATGTAATATTTTCAGTGATTGCAAGAAAAGGGACTGCTGATGAATCTGCAGTTCGAATAGATAATCAAAGTGTTAGCAATACAGTAATAGGAACAGCTTTAATTGATTTTACAACTCAATCAGTAACCTCTACAGATAGTGGAGTATTAATAAGTCAGGAGTGGTTTGATAATGATACCGTTAGAATTTATATGCACGTAAGTGGAACTCTCTCAGCTGGACATAACTTGAACTATAGATTATATGCAAATTATGGAACTGGAACTGGGGTTATTGGAGCTTCTACAAAATACATGAGACCTATGGTAACAGATGTTTCTATGACACATAATGTTCCTTGGAATTACAATGTTCAAGCACTAAAAATTATTACTGATACTTCATATACTCTTCCTGAGTCATTTACGATTGTAACAGAATTTACTCCAACGTTTAACTATGACACATCTACATACAATTATATATATTCTTTCTATGAAGATTCAAGCCACTATGCAAGACTGAGTTATTCAACAAATGATTACTTTTATTTTAAATATTATAATGGAGCTTCTGTACAAAATGTTGTAGGCCCGATGACTGGTATTGATTTAAATCAGAAGATTAGAGTATACAATTCAATCAACAGGGCAGCTAAAACAATAACTACCGCTATGTATTTAGAAGAAGATGATTTATTTTTTATAGTTACTTATACGTCATCAATAGCTTTTAATGCTAGTTATATTAATAATCTTTATATTGGTGGTAAGGACACAACTACAACCCAACCAGCAAATACCAACATCTATGGTTTAAAGGTCTACGACGGAATAACATTTGATGGTAGTTATGATACAATAGAAAAGATAGAAGAATTATTTCCAAAAGATTCTGTAGGTATTGTTGGAAGAGATACTAATGGTTTTGAAATGACTAAAATAGATGATACCGGAGTTTATTATAGCGACGAAGGTTCTATTTACACAGGAATTAGATGGATTGAAATTGAATCTGGTGTTGGCGCTTTTGAAACAGATGATTCTATTTATATGATAGATACTACAAGTCAAACTACCACTCTTGATAAGAGAACAGGGGCTTTTGCGACTAAGGATAAAATATTTTATAAATAAAAAGGAGAAAGATATGACACAACAAGAATTGACAGTCATGCAAGAAGAAAAGGGTAAGAATAGATTTAAAAGTAGAACTTTCTGGCTCACAGTTGCATGGTTTTGTTTAGTTCCAGCGTCGTTTGCAGCACAGATTATAATTCCAGATTTTGAATTACCAATCTCTACAATCGTAACACTAGCTGGTTCAATATCACTGATTTATGTCGGTGGTAATAAAGCTGTAAACGCAGCAGAAGTTATGAAACTAGACAAGAAATAAGTAAATAAAAAAGGACACAATTAAGTGTCCTTTTTTTATGCTAGATAGTCTCCTGAAACATACCCGTATTCATCCTCAGATGTTCCGGGGAACTTGATTTTATTCCATCCATCAAGTATTCCAACCTGCTGAGTTTTTTCTCCCTCTCGTAATACCTTCATCCATTCTCCGCCAGGAGTTTCACGTACATTAACATCACCAGTTGCGATAACAATATTTCCATACATAAGATATCTCTTAACATCTTTTTTAAACCTAAGTAATTCACTTGGATGATTAAAAAACCATCTTGGGCAATCCTTCCAACCAACAACTGCATTATGAGTTGTTATATCTTCAACATCTAATCCATATTCTTGTATAAGTGCTCCAGCTAAAGCTACAGATTTTGTCCATGTTTCTTCAGTCATTTGTCCTTCCCAATCAAGGTGAGACATTTCAATTCCAATAGTACAATTATTTGGATAAGAAGAAAGTGATAATCCATAAGCTGTATAAGTTTCACTTCCTACGTGATAAGCCATTTCATCTTGTGGTAGATATTGATAAATATCTCCATCCATCTCTACACAAAAATGAGCTGACCCATATCCATTATTTCCGTCTTTTCTGCTTTCAAACCAATTATAAACACCATTTCCAGTTCCATGAGGACTGGCTAACCAATGAAGGACTATTGCCTTGATTGGTTTTAATTTTGTTCCCGGTCTTGAATATTCATTTGGAGTTAAATACTTTTCAATTATTTTCATCTTCTACATCCTTAATTAATAAATTAATAAAATTATCAGCAGCGTCGTTTGCAATAAGATGTAAATCTCTCTTGTTGATATATTTTTTATCCATATATTTTTTATAGTTTAGATATTCATCATAGAATGCCATAGCTATGTTAGATTTCCATCCGTATCTTAATTCCGGATCTTCTTTCAATCCTTCCACTAATTTTTTTATCATCTTAGAACCTCACTCCTAATCCTAACTTAACACCAAATCCATTATTAACTACATAGTTTCCTTCAAACATTACAGCTAAAGGTGTTCTAGGAATTAATACATTTAAACCTAAATCAATCGCTGTATCATTTACTAACAACCCACCTTGTACATAAACCTGCCACATTTTAACATCAGCTAAACTAATCATGTTATCTAAGTTATCTCTTAATAAACCAATTTCTTCTTGGTCTAATTCTATTCTTTCTTTAGAGAATTCATGAAGCTGAATTTCAGATGAAAGTAATTTATTTGTAGAACTAATTGATTCAATTGCAACTTCTAGCTGTGCAAGAGTTTCGTCGTGTCTTTCTTGAAGAAGCTTATGTGATTCATTTAAATCATCGTATAGAATTTGTGTTTCATCATGAGCAGCTACTTCTTCATAGTAAGCTTTTTCCCAATCTACTTGTGCAAATAAGGGAAGTGAAATTAAAATAAGACTAATTATTATTAATAGTTTCTTCATTATTCAACCAACTTATTTTTTTCTATTTCAGCTCTTCTTTTTTCTGTCTTAATTCTATTTCGTTTATTGACAAGATCTCGAACTTCATCTTTCTTCTTAGCTTTTTCGTTCTCATCTTTCTCAGTACGAACTTTTTTACGAAGTTCGGCAATTACTACCTCATTTTCGGCATATTTGACCTCAATTTTGGCTATTTTAGCGTCAATTTTGGCAATAGCTTCTTTCCTGTCTTTATCATTGTCTTTTGAAACAGCTAAAATACCTTTAGCTTTGTCAATTAATTTGTTCTTTCTTTTAGATCTGACAGACAACCAAACGACTAAAATACCCACAGCGCCAATTCCAACCAGTACTAATATTCCTGTTATACTCATTTTTTTATATCTCCTTCAATTCTTGCTTTCATAGAAGTTTTACTTGCTCCCGCAAAATCTCCTTTAAAAGCATTAGCGTCTTGTGCCCATCCACCACCTTTAAAGTGAGTACCTGCCCCACCTGTAATAACTCTTTTCATTACAACTTCAACGCATTTTTCGCAATATATAACTGGGTCTTCTAACATTGAATGATTGATTTCTTTTTCTTCCCCACATTTAGGGCATATATAGTCATAAAACATAACTACTCCTTTATTCTGTATATATGGAGTAAAGGTAATAATAACTTATAATAAAGGGAAAAAATATGACATTACAAGAAATGCTAAAAGAACGAAAGGGAATGAGAAATAATCCTCAAGAAAAAAGAGATGGAACTGGACCTCACGGAAGAGGTATGGGACCAGGAAAAGGAAAAAAAGATTGTTCTGGTATGCAAGCAGATGGTGCTACATATAAAGAGTATCTTGGTGCTATGTTAAACAAGTTTGGAAAGAAATCAGTATTAAAGCTTTCTCCTAAAGAGAGAAAAGAGTTAGACGCTGGATGGAAAGCAAAGGACGAATAAATGGATTTTTCAGAAATACTAACAGATGAACTATTTGAAGCAACAGGCAAAAATTTATTATTGTTAGATATAGATGATACTTTATTAACAGCACAAGGAATTAAAATCTGGAGAAAACTTCCAACTGATAAATCAGAAGTTGGATTAACTCCTGCTCAATATGCTGAAGAGCCAGTGTCTCCGGATACTAAAAAGTATTATGATTATAGAGAATTTAGAGACCCAGTGAAGGTCGGTAAATCAATCACTACAGGTATTCCAATTGTAGGAAATTTACAAACTATGGATAGTTATATCAAGAATGGATGGGATATCGGTATCCTTACTGCTCGTGGTATGGAACCCATTATTTTTAAATCTATCAAACAATTCCTTAAATTCAAGCAAGGCGCAGACCTTAAACCCATTGGAGATAAACTCGTTAGGGATTTGGTATTTGCCATTAATGATGACAACAAGAAATATAAAGGTGGTACTGACTTCACTAAAAAAACTGAAGTGATGAAGGGACTACTTAAAAAATATGATAGAGTTTGGTTGATTGATGATGACAAGAAGAATTTAGATGCTATCAATAAACTAAGAGAGGAACTAAAAAGAGTTGGAGATAATAGGCATGGAAAACTCCGGGCTATAATGGCAAGGGGTAAGAAGTAAATGTTAAAACTTTGCTCTGTTTGTAAAAAAGAAAAAAATATAGAAGATTTCCCAAAAGAAAAAAGATTAAAATCTGGATATTCTTCTAGGTGTAAAGAGTGTAGAGATATTTATTTAAAGAATTATAGAAACAATTTAAAAAATAAAGAAAAAGCAAAAGAATATTCCGTTAAATACAGAAAAGAAAACTTTGAAGAGTTATATGAAAAAAAGAAAATTTATCTTAAAACAGAACTTGGAGAAAAAAGTAGAAAAAAAGCAACCTCTAAATATAATACTTCAATCAAAAGAAAAGAAGGTTCTTTAAAAAAATATAATAACTCTGATAAAAGAAGAGAATATGCTAAAGAATGGGTAAAAGAAAAACGCAAAAATGACATTAACTTTAGATTAAAACAATCAATAAGTTCTAATTTAAACTCACAACTTAAAAAAGTTTTTCTTAAAAAAAATGGAAAACAAACAATAAAATATTTAGATTATAATATTGAATTAGTTGCATCTCATTTAGAGAAAATGTTTGATGAAAAAATGTCGTGGAATAATTATGGAAGTTATTGGAATATTGATCATATTATTCCACAAGTTTTATATAATTATAAAGATAATAATGAAATAAAAAAATGTTGGGATTTAAGAAATTTAAGACCTTTAAAAAAAGAAGATAATTTTTCTAAAAAAGATTTTTTATTTTTAAACCTTATAGAAAAATATAATATAGATGATTTACTTCCAGTAGGAGAGATATAATGAAAATTAATGATTTAGTCGAAATGGCTATTCCTGTAGCACAGGGTGAGAAAGTTTGGAAAGAAATTAATGATCTCCTAAACCAAGATAAATATAAAGAAGCTGCACAAAAATTCATTGATGCTGGTGGTAATCCTCGTGGCGCAAAACGAACTTGGAATGTAGCACAAGCTAATACAAAAATTGCAGGTGGAAAAGTTCCTGGCCCTATCTATGGAATAATTGACGCAAAACACGATTATGATAAATTCCTCGCAGCAATGCCAGGAGATGCATCTGCTCCTAAGAAAAATAAAGTCAAACAAAAAGATCAAGACCCAGATACCAGAGCAGAAGAACAGGCACTTTCTTACAAGACGATGGCTGACAAAAGAAAAGTTCAATCTCTTCAAGTTAAAGATGGAACTGCAGCTGGTTCTGATCTCGCAAGAAAAATGAGTAAGAAAGGAGATAATGATCCTGCGAAAACTCTTGAAGCCGACTCTAAAAGATTTGGTGATGTCGCTAAAGGTATTACAGAAATTAAGAGATTAGAAGCAAAAGACGCAGATCCAGATCAAACAATGACACCAGCAGATAGAAAGAAACTTGCTACACTTAAAAGAGAAACTCTTGAATATAGAAGTAAAACAGCACTTCCCGATGAAGCCAAAGCAGAGTTTGCAAAAGCTGAAACTTCTAAACAACTTGAAACAGCTCTTAAAAAGTATATTAAGAAAAAAGTAAGAGTTGATGATAGAGAAACTGTTGTTATGCTTCTTAATAAAATAAGAAAAGTTTCTGCTAAAGCAAAAGCTGTTGAATTACATTTGTTATTAAAACAAGTCTTTAGAAACAAAAATAATCAAAAATCAATTGATGATTTAATTGCAAAGTATGAAAAGAATGTAAATATTGGAATAGCTCATCTTAAAGGTGTTGATAAAGTATTAGATAAATACAATGCAGGAAAAGATATTTCCAGTAAAGAACTTGAAGGTCTTTATAAAGAAGTAGTTAAGATGCTTCCTGATATGAGCCAGAATAAGAAATATGATCTTAAAGGATTTAGCACCTATAGTGCTACCGCTAAGAAACTAAGTGATTTTATCGATAAGAAAGTAGAACCAACCGCAGATGACTTAGAAGAGTTATTAGATGGATTGGCTAATTATCATAACAATTTAAAACCAAAAAGAAAGAAAAACATAAAAGAGGATATTTTATTCAACCTTATTTAATTGACAATAAAAGAATAAAGTTGTATACTTTAGACAGGAGCATCATTTGTCTGAACCACAAGTTATTAGAAAAGTAGTTGTTAAAAGAAAGATAGGAAACAACAGAGAAAAAGTCGGGATTACATATGAAGAATTGAACCAGTTAAAGCAATGGGTTTTAACTGGTTCTTTCACTAATGAGCTTTGTTCAGATCAAAATAAGATTGATTTCAGCAAACTATATTTACTTCGACGAGCTGTATTTTCAGAGCCTCGACAACTTAATAAAATTTTATTAGATTACTCGCTTATTACAACTAAAAAAGATACGCTCTTTTTAGTTCTAATCTTTTTGTCTTCTGGCAATTTTCAAGCAAAGAAATGTTTTAAAGAAAGTTTTAATAAAATAATTAAAACACCTAATGATCTCTATAAATTCTTTTCTCTATTAAAGAGATATAGAGGGATGGGAAGTATCATTCACGTCGCAGTTAAAAACTGGTTCAACTCCACTGATATTAGATTACTCGAAAGAATGTTCGTTCTTGAAAGATCTAAATATAGTTGGTCTGCTCAGGACGTAGTAAGATTAATTAAATTAAAACCTACAGATAAAAAAGAAGGACTTCTTCTTAGATGGTTGGCTATAGATGGTATAGATTTTAATGATCAACAAGACTATTTAAATTATCTTCCTTTGGTTCATGCTTATGAAACTATGAGACATCGAAAAAATGATATATCAATCCAAGAGATGATGTCAAAACTACAATTTGATTATAAAGCTATCCCAAGCAATGTAAGTAGGACTAAGAGTTTGACTAAGAAAATCCTTGAAACTAAAAACATAACCCAGCAACTACATTTTTTAAAAAAACGTTATCGCGACGGAGAAGCTATCTCTGCTGTCTCAAAAGGACTTGACGAACTCAGAAAAAATCAAGGCACTTTATCGATGGATGTTATAGATCAACTCTCAATTTATGAGGAAATGATTAATAACAGAATATCCACTAAGATACTTGATGATATGTTATACTTCATTGAATTGAAACTTAAAGAAATGAACCGCGAAAATGTTATTAGTATTGTTGATATGAATACTAATATGTATAATAAGAAAAATAGTTTCTTTGGTATAACCCCTGCAGTAATTGCATCCGCATTGTCAAGTAGCCATGAACGCGTTTTTACATTTTCTGGTAGAGAAAAGCTCAATACTACTGATAGAGAGATACTTGAAGCAGAAGGAACTCTTGAAACAATTAAACATATTAATATAGATAAAATAGGAAAAGAAATCAAAGAACATCCAAAAAACATTATCATTTGGACTAACAGAGAATACCTTAAAGATTTAGAGAAAGATGTAAAAATTCTTAGTATGATTTATAAGAAAAGTAATGTTTGTCTTATGAATATGAGAAACGCTAAACTAAAAAATAGAGATCCTAATTACTATGTGATTAATGGTTTCGACAAAAACACAAAAAAGCTAATTAAGTTAGTTGAAAAAGGGATGGGAGTATGAGCAGAGAGGAGTACTTAAACCAGTCGAAAATCAAAAGAGACAGAACAACAGCAGATGATGTTCGTGATGTCTTTAATGGGATGGCAGATTTAATTGATGTTAAAAATAAAAGATATGGCGATAGTGTCATGCAACCCCTTGGAGTATTCAGTAGCCATGTTTATCATGAGAATACTGAAAGTCTCAATGGGGTGTTAATTAGACTTGATGATAAACTAAAACGAATTAAAAACTCAAAAGAGTTGAGAAAGAATGATGTTTCAGACCTTATAGGATATCTTGGATTTCTATGCGTAGAAAAAGGCTGGACTAGTTTTGAAGACCTCATAGACTAATAGATTGTTTGCTTCATATATATTATATTAAGGAGCAAATATGTTCAAGCAAAGTAAAGATAATAAAAATAGCTACAAGTTTAAGGCTGGGAACAAAACGATTGAGGTCGTCTTTTTTGAAGATGATAATAGTTCCGAGCTGTATGACGAAAGTGATCCTGGGAACACAGGTTTTATTTTTAGTGATAAGAAGCAACTCATAAGTTTTGTTAATGGCCTAACCGATGTAGTAGAAAGTCGTTTAGGAGAATAGTTATGAGTACATTAAAGAATATAGTTGATGAAGTAATTTTAGAAGCAAAGGCAGAAAGTCTAAAACTCTTTTATGACGTAGATGTTTTCGTTCAAGAATTTAAAGATGAAGAACCAGAACCAGAAGCTGAGCCAACAATTGAACCAGCAGCAGGAACCACAGTTCCAACAGAACCAGTTCCTGTAGCCACAACCCCACCAGACAATACACTTCCACCACCAGCAGAAAGTTTTGACGATGAAGGTAATTTACTTACCGAAGCAATAATTAAAGCAAAAGCAAAAGGTGAGTTAATAGTTCCAAAAGAAGCTGCGTTGAACATTCAAACAGTTCAGGACTTAGTGGATTATCTTGGAGACCAATCACACTCAGAACAATCAACAGTGCAGAAAATCCTTAATAAGAAAGGAAACATCAAAGGAAAGAAAATCATTTCACCAGAAGTCCAAGAGATCATCTTGATCCTTGCGGGTGTTGGTGGTGAGAAAGAACTTGGAGATATTGTAGATAAAGGTGATAAGGTTATAGTCGATATTGATTATGGTATAGAAAAACAGAATAGTATCGGATTTAAAGTAAATAAAAACGCAGGAACTGATGTGTTTAGCATTATGATGAAGAAAGATGGCAAAATATTGCCAGGTAAGTTTGACCAAGCGTTGTTAAATAAACAAATTCTTTATTTTAGAAATACACTAGAAGACTAATGTATGCCGACAACTAAAAAAAAGAAACCTAAATCAAATAATTATTTCGACGAAGTAAAAGTTACCACATGGATAGTAGAATATCAGCGCTCAGCGATTAGAGAAATCAACAGCGAGGGAGTAGAAACTGTCGTTTGGAAAGATAAAGTCATAGAAGAAAAGATTATGTCTGAGGTTATAAAGATCGTCAAGGCAATCATTCAAGTCTATCGATATTATATCTTTGAAGATTATGATGATTGCTTACAACATGGTTCTATGTCTTGTTATCAAAATTTTATGAAGTGGCACAAAGAAAAAGGAACAGCTTTCAATTTCTTTTCAATCATCTCAAAAAGAAGTTTGTTGAATTATACAGATAGAAGAAAAAAACATAGAAACCATAATGATATTGCAGAACATGTAGATCTTTATGACAGCAAAACAATGAACTTTGATTTTTACCTTGAAGAGTTTCGCGATAACTTAATTGAAATTGTCAATAATAACTTTGTTGGAAAAAAAAGAAAAGGCTTCATTGAAATTTCATTAATACTTATAGACTACTTGTTTAAAACAAAAAAGTTTGTAAGTAAAACTGATTTTTATTCTTGGGCACGTTCTTATGGAAAAAGAAGTATTGACATAAGAGAGTTTATGAAAGCCATGAGAGAGCATGGAGCTGAACTCTTTGGAGATGCTGAAGCTGAGGATTAACTATGAGAATTGAAAATTTGATAGAAGGCATTGGAGAAAGGAAACTTTATCATTATACTAATTTTTATGCTTTAAAAGATATTTTAGCGTCGAAACAATTGAAAGGTTTTAAGTATAAGATAAGAGGCGATGAAGGCTATCAAATAGCTACTGTTCGTCCAAGTATGGCAAATAAAAAGAATATAGGACAATTATCAAAAGGAACCGATGAACAAGAAGTTAGAATAATTATTAATGCTTCTAAGTTAAGTGATAATATCCGTGGAACTAAAATTAGATCAATTGCAGAATACCCAAAAGAAGATACAGAGAAGTTCAAAAAACTATTGGGTAGTAGAAGTAAAGAAGTAAATTCTTTTATAAAAGAAATAAACGCTTACGCTAAAAAATATCCAGAATATAAAAACAGAAATACTCCTAAAGGCCTTAGAGATATAGAAAAAATCTTAAAGAGATATGGAGTTGATAAAAAAGAAAAAGAAGAAGCTTTAAGATTTCAGTTGGGACTTTCTCATTACTCTGTTAATAGAGAAGGCGAAGAAAGAATTAATATTAAAAAAGACCATATACCTTTAAGCCCTAATTTTATTAAAATAGAATTACTAAAGAAACCAGCTGGTGCTTGGGTAAGAAAAATGGTAATGGATAATAGACATTACTTTGTTAAAAATAAAGTATTAGAAGATTTGTTAAAGGAAGAATAGTATGAACTTGAAAGAAGCAATCGGTGAAAGGGAACTTCATCATTATACAGATTATAATTCCTTAGAAAGTATTTTAGATGATGGATTTCTTAAACTTGATTATTATGAAGGAACTAAGGATGGAGAAAGCCAACTTTCCTTAGTTCGCCCAGGAATGGTAAATAAAGAAAATTTAAAAAATTTATCTTCCGGAGCTACAGGTGGAGTTAAATTCATTATTGATGCTTCAAAGATGAGTGATACTGTTCGTGGTGCAAAAATTAAAACAATTGCAGAGCTTCCTATTATGTTCAAAAGACAGATAAAGAGTATGATGAATTATGGTAGGGGAAAAGATGTAGATAAGATGCTTAAAGAGATGGAGACTTTATCAAAAAAATATCCAAAGCTAACTACTACCCTACTTCCTTCTGGAACCACAAACGAAGAAATGAAAAAATACTTAGGGGATAAAACTTCTGCTGAGTTAAATAAATTTATGTATAAATGGGATATGGACAAGTATCCCACTACTTTCCTAAATGCTTACAGAAGATATAGAAAAAACTCAAGAGAGAGAGAAGGCGAAGAAAGACTTACATTAAAAAGTAAGAATAGGCTTCACGCAAGACTTCCTTTAAGCACAAAGTTTATGAAAATCGAACTGACAAAACCTTATCAAGCAGATAAGTTCTATAAAGAAATGTTAGCAAAAAAAATAAGAAAGAATAAAAACTTATTTGTTATGAATGATATCTATAAAGATATAGTAAAGAAGAAGGATTAAACTATGAACTTAGAAGAAGCAATTATATATGACTATATCGGAGAAGGAACACTACTTCATTTTACAAACCCAAAACAACTTATATCAGCCCTTAAAAAAGGAAAGATTTATGTAGGTAGAGATGGACTGAAAACTATAAGACCATCAGCTGCAACTAAAGACAATATTAGCGATCTTCATGGAGAACGAGATAGACCTGGCTCTTATCAAACAAAAGACGTAAAAGATTTTGGTTGGGATAAATTTCATGGTAAGTTTAACGCAAGAGAAGAACAACAGATTTATGATAGTGGAAAAGATTTTGTTAAAATAGTCATTGATGGTTCAAAGCTAAAAGGCGGAGAAGCAAGAGGGCTTAAAATTGAAAAGAAAAATGAAGACAATAAAACACTCTTCAATAAAGTAAAACACTTTATTGGTTCATATAGAGATGATGACGCTGAAATGTTTATAAAAGAAGTATCTCCTTTTATCAATAAACTACATACAAGTAAAGGTGGAAAGAAAGCAAGTTTAGATGAACTCTATAATTCTATCCCAGAAAAACTTCAGAAAAGTTTAATCAAAAAATATGGTGGAATAAACCATAGAGGAAATGTAATGTCTGCTCTTCAAGCTGCTTATAATTATAGAGGAGTTTCAAGAGAAAGAAAAGGAACTGAAGTAATTAACTACAAAAAGAAAAGTAAGTTTTCTTCTATTCCTTTAAATCGTAAGTATATGAAGATTGAATTCCTGAAAAAACCTACAATGAAAGGAATGGGGCTTATAGAATTAGCAAAACAAATAAAAGACAATAAGAAACTTTTTAAGAATAATGCAATTTTAGAAAAAATCATTAAAGACGCTGATGCTATGGAAAGAGGCGAAAAGCCAAAAAGAGAAAAAACTCCTATCAAACCAAAGAAGAAAACTGTAAAAGAAAAAAGTGCATATCACGATGACGATAAAAATGACAAAAAAGGATTTAGAACATTTTAATGGAAGACGCAGTAAGAAGGTATTATGACACTAAAGTTAAATGCCCTATATGTAATAGGAAAGTTGTAGAAACCTTTTTATCACCACCTCAGTATGTCCCAGGTAGGGAATATTCTGATAGGGTGAATGTTGTTCTTTGTAATGAATGTGGATGGCGGGGAAAAGTAGATGAACTTAGAAGATGATAAAATAGACATTGATGCAATTATGGCTGAACTTGAAAGTGATACAACTGAAATAGAACCTATTGCCAATGTAGTTGCGGAAATTGAAAAAGAAGCAGCAGAAGTTCCTGTAGTAAAAGATGAAGATGCAATAGATTTAGAGGTAGAGGGAGAACTCTCACAAAGAATTGTGAAGAACTCTTTGAATGTAATCAACGCAGCAAAAAGTGTTTATACTTCATTTTCCGATGATGTATTTAAGGGAAATGATCGGAGCACTTCCTCTAAGGAAGCAATGCTTAGGGCCTTAGATGTTCAGAATAGTGCCAATAAAAATATGATTGACTTAGCTAAAGTGTTAGCCAATAAAGACAAGAACGGAACTAACATATTAATCAATACAATTTCAGAAAAAAAGGCTGGAGTTAATTTTTCTAATATGAAGGATAGTTTTAATAACTAATAACTAAACTCATTATACCTTTTTCTTTTGCTAAATCAATAGTGTGTTTCGTGCCTTTCGACACTCCATCCCAAAAAGCTATTAGATAATCTGCTTGAGCAATTATTTCTGCGTTTCTTATTCTTCCAGCTGACTTACCTAAATTCTTCCAATCTGCTGGATATTCTTTAAAAGAAATAAAGTTTTCATTCGCAAATTGTTTTGCTAAACTATCAGCACCCTTAGCTCCACCTGATATAATACAATCACCTTCAGGAGCTACTGAAGAAAATAACACTTCTTCTAACTTATCATAGTCGTTAAAGTCTCGACCACCAACTATAGCTATATTCATCGTGCTTCTTCTTTTTCTCTTTCGTCCAACCATTCAGAATATGAAAGAAGCTTTTCATCATTACAATTGCAAGGTTTATATCCTATCATGAGTTCTTCAAATATAACTCTTGCACATTCCCTTCCAGTCATTCGCTCTAATCTCTCGGTTTTTATACTATCCCAGAAATCATCAAAGTTTTTATAAATCATATTTTTTCTCCCTAATTAATTATACCAAATTATTCTTTTATTGTCAAGAAAGAGAAAGTAAAGTTAATATATATAGGTGAGATTATGACAATAAAAGAAATACTAACAGAAACATTTGTTGATTACTACAAATTCTACAATAAACAATTCCCTGTTTATAAAAATCCTACATCGAACGAGATAAGAGATTTAGTCAAAGAAACAAAATCTAAAGGTCTTAGATGGCTGGTCGATATTAAAACGAAAGATGTATATGTTTTTTCTGACAAAATAATGCATTATATAGCTTGGTCAAAAATGAACAATATTAATGATCCCAAAGTTTTTAATAAAGTGAGTATAAGAGGACATGCTGATAATAGAGGTAAAATAAAAAAAGGTGATGGAGAGGATTGGAATAAGAGAATGCCAAAAGGTATTACAGAAAAAGAAGTTCTTAAAATTGCTAAAAAAGGAAATATTACTCTATGACAATAAAAGAAATACTAACAGAAACATTTGAGGACTACGCTAAAGCTCCATACTCTAAGAAGGTTTATGGTATCTATAAAAACCCTACGAGTAATGAGCTTAGAGATTTAATCAAAGAAGAAAAACCAATAAGCTTTAGAGTGCTCATAGATAAAAAGAAGAAAGATATTTATGTCTTTAATAGCGATTTATTACATGCTGAAGCCGCTAAGAAAATATTTGGTTTTACATCAGTAGGAAAACGAGATAGATTTCATCATGGTATTGCCAATAAAGCAGGCACTCTCAGAAAAAGAACTTTCTTAAATGATGCTGATATTAAAGAAGTTGCAGATTGGCTAAAGCCACCAATGAAGATGGAAAGCTAAAATGAATTTTATAAATATATTAGACAGCTTATATGAAGAGTTTGCTGAGTATGGCAAAAGTAGTAATGATAAAGGCAAAGGTTCTTATGCTATCTATAGCGACCCTACTAAAAGAGAAATGGGACAAATAATCAAAGAAGAAAAACCAATTGGGTTTAGACTTCTTGCTGATAAAAACTCTAAAAAGGTTTATCTCTTCAATGCTAATATGTTTCATAACGAAGCAATTGTTGCATTAACAGGAAAATCAGATCAAGGCTCAAGTAGATGGGTTCGGGGATATGCTAACTTATATGGTGAAATTGAAGAGTTTTATCCAGTAGGAGAAGTATTGAACATAATTGACTGGGCAGATAAAAGTCAAGCTCTTACATGGCCTAATAAAACAGAAGATAAAAAAGATTATCTTGAAGTTAAAAAAAAGAAAGACGATGAACAGAAAAGATTAAATAAAGAACTTAAACCAAGTTTAGAAAAATCCCTTAAAAGACTTGAAGATAAAAAGAAGAAACAAAAAGAAGAAGATAAGAAAGCTATGGGTGAAAGCACATTAGGTTCTATATTAGAAAGCTTTGTTGATTTTGGTAAGAATAGTTCTTATGGTTCTCATAAGAAAACAGATTATGGCATATATAAAAATCCAACAAGTAAAGAATATAGAGATTTAATGAAAGAAACTGATTTCAAGGGATTTAGAATACTTGTTGATAGAAAGAAAAAAGATTATTATTTATTCAGCTCAGAACTATTACATGACGATGCTGAATTAGCAGTATATAAAAAGAATTATACTACTGAAAGAGGTGGTAATTACTTTAAAGGGTTTGCTAAAAGAAATGGAGAAATAATGTTCTTTCGTTTAATGGACCCAAAGATTGAAAGAGAAGTAAGGCCATGGATAACAAAAGGCCCATTGACTTGGCCTATAGAAGAAGGTAGATAATGAAACTCGTAGATGCAATTAAAGCAACACATGGAGAACTTGGAATAAAGAAAGCAATGAAGTTTGCTGAAAAGAAACATGAAGGACAAATAAGAAAGTTTGATAAAGAACCTTATGTTAAACATCCAAAAAGAGTTGCTGAAATCCTAAGAAAATATAAAAACTCAAAAGAAGTTTATAAGCTTGTCCAAGCAGCTTTACTACATGACACAATCGAAGATACTCCAACCTCCGCTAAGGAGTTAAAGAGAAAGTTCGGTAAGTTGGTTGCCTCTTTAGTTCAAGAACTTTCAAGTGATAAGAAAGACATGGTAGAGAAAGGTGGTAAAAGAAAATACTTAGCTCACAAAACTCAAAACATGTCATCTTGGGGTTTGGTTATTAAACTCGCTGATAGACTAGATAATGTTTCTGACTTCAAAACCGCATCTCCCGCTTTTGTTAAGAGTTATGGAAAACAAACTAATTATATCTTAGACGAACTTGAAAAAAATAGAAAACTATCTGGAACTCAAAAACGATTGATTGCAGATATTAGAAAGAAGATGGCTGAAGTTTCCAAATAACATATATAATATCTAAGGGAGACTTATGGCACTTTCACCACAAGAGAAATCTTTCATTGCTTCAATTGAAGCAAAGATAAGAACTTATCAAATAAGAACAACTCTAAAAGAATGCTTTGAATACTCAGCAAACGCTTTAGTATATACAATCTATAATACAGATACCCCTGAGCTTGTTGATGCAGGAATAGAACTCTTCCTAATAAGAAAATCTTACTCGTATTTCCTTAACAATTACGCAAGAGTAGATATACCAGGCTTGGGAACTATTGCAATGGAACCTTATTACTTTCAAACAGAAATGTCAAAAGAAATAATGGACTATAGAAAAGTCGTTCTCGATAAAACCAGACAATGTTTAACAGAAGAAAATTTTGTTATGACAAATAATGGTTATAAATCTATTAAAAATGTTAAAGTAGGAGAATTAGTAGAAACCAAAGCTGGAAACAAAACTGTTTTTGTTCCAGTTGAAAGAACTTATAAAAATGGAAAAAGGCAAGTTTGTAGAATTTTAACAAACTCAGGTGCAGAGATAAAATCTACATTAGATCATTTAATACTTACTCCTAGTGGATATGTTGAAGCTCAAAGTTTATCACTAAACGACGAAATTATTTCTATTGTAAACAGTAAGGAGTTTGGTGATTTTAAACTAGAAAACGATAATCACGCTGCGCTTATAGGATATTATCTCGCTGATGGTAAAAGCAATCAACCTGTATTTGTAAGCACAAACACTGAATATATTAATGAAGTGTTGGAAATAGGAAAGACTTTTAAGAATTGTTTTCCTTATGTATATAACAGACCTCTTGTTGATAATCACAAACAAGGATACGATGTAAGATTAGTATCAAGAACTAAATCTAATAAAATAGAAAGGCCGATATTAGATTTTATGAGAAAATATAATTTGCTTAAAAAGTCTAACGATAGAATATTAACAAAAGACCTAATGAACCTTAATGAAAAACAAATGTCTATTTTTATAAATAGACTTTTTGCTGGTGATGGATATATTACTTACAATAAAGACAAAAGAAGAACTAATTATATTCAATACGAAATAGGATTAGGAGCACCTAACTATACATTATTAAAACAACTTGAATATATATTACAAACAAAATATGGAATTCATTGTTGGATACACGAACAATTTGGAAAAAAACAAACACAACAATTTTGGAAAATAAGAATAACTCAAAAAAAATCTATAATTGATTTTATAAACAAAATAGGGATAAAAGGAAAAACAGATACACAAGAAATAATAAATCTAATTTCAAAAGAAAAACCTCATAAGTCTAATCAATCTTTTGAAAAAATAAGAAAGATAGAAGTTTTAAAAGAAGAAGAAAATGTTTATGATATAACAACTCCAACAAGTAATTTCTTAACTAATGGTTTAATGGTTCATAATAGTGGATTATCTACAATCTTTGCCCTGTATAGTTTATGGAGAGCACACTTCTTTCCTGCTGAAATGATTGATGTTGTTTCAGTTAAACAAAAGAAAGCACAACAATTCGTAAAGAAAATTTATTCAACTTTAAACAACTTTCCGGAATGGATGAAAACTCCAGTTAAATATCAAAACCAACAAGAGATTACTTTCCAACATAAAAACTCTACATCAACAATACTCTCTGAAAGTCAATCGGAAAACGCAGGTAGAGGTGACTCTCTTTCTGTGTTAGTTTTAGATGAAGTTGCCTTCTATCAATCAGAAAGAATGGCAAGAGAAATCATTGCTTCTGCACAACCAACCCTAAACAAAACTGGTGGGCAAATCATTTTGATTTCTACACCCAATGGGGTTGCGGGTAAAGGTGCCTATTATTATGAACAAGTAGTCGCAGCACGAGGTGGCGAATCTAAAGATACTAAATATCTTGAAATTGATTGGTGGGAAGTTCCTGACGATGAAAGAATTAACGGCCCCAATAAAGGCTATAATGATATACTTAAAAAAGCTATCAAAGAAGGCTATTATTATAAACCACACATTAAAGCAAAATATAACGAATTCTTTAAACCAATCTCAAGAGAAAAATACTTGGATAACGCTTGGCTAAAAGCAGCTCATCAGGACTTAGGTGCTGCTAAGTATCGACAAGAAATCCTACATGATTTTATTGTCGCTGGAGATAAAGTTTTCTCTGAGAATATACTTGAAAAAGTTGAATCAAAAGTTGTAGAACCAATCATTAGAGATGTAGTTGGAACTTCTGAATATGTTGGCTGGTGGCAGTGGAAAAAACCAATTCCGGGCCATCGTTATATAATCGGAGTTGATGTCTCAACCGGAACCAGCAATGACTACTCAACAATGCAGATACTTGACGTAGCAGAATACGAACAAGCGGCAGAATATAAAGGACATATGTCTACAGCAAACTTTGGTAGATTTATTAAAAAAATTGCTTTATATTACAATGAAGCTTATCTCATAATAGAGTGTAATAGTATAGGAGAAGCAATTTTTAATGAAGTTTATTATTCTGATATAGATCCTTATAATAATCTATATAAACAAAAGAAAACTAAAAATGGCATCACAAGACAAACCGGATGGATCACAGATGTTAAAACAAGAAAACTTCTTACCAACGATTTTATTGATTGGATTTCAGTTGATGATTTGTTTGATACATTAAAAATCTATAGTAAAAGATTATGGTTAGAACTTTCAACTTGGATTTGGTCTGGTGGCAATAGACCTGATCATAGTGATGGTTCCCACGATGATACAATCATTGCAATGGCTTTAGCGCTTTACAATAGAAGTAAGGCGATCAACTCCGGAGAATCGTTTCTTATCACGGATAGTGGAGAAGTTATAGAGTCCGGGGGTAAAGATAATGGTGAGGGACTTGATAATAGTAGAAAGGATACTTTCGACATTATAGAGTCCGAAGCACCCGACGATGATATGTTTCAAGAAAGATTTGGATGTTCTAAATCTGATTATGATTGGTTGATTGGTGGATTTAATTAATGTTAGAAGTTCAAGAAATTTTGGTAGATGAAACTATTGTAGATTATGGAATTAAATATGAATTTCATAGTGGAGACAATAAGATTACTTATGATATAGTTTCTATGAATATAGAAGAGTTTCATACTTTCAGTCATAGTAATAATGATTATGAAGAATATAATCTTATTATGGACAATGCAACTACTGAAATTAAATCTATTGCCGGGATGGATTGGAATATTGAATTTGGAAATGACATACCAAACATTGTGAAAATCTTTCGAGTGTTTGAATTTGTTGGACAACGATATGCAGAAATCTATAAACCGGATGTTATTTATTATAGATTTGAAGATGTTAGAATGCACGAAGCATATAGAAGATGGATTGAAGTAAAGAAATATGTTTTATCATTCACAGGTAAAGACATTGCTATTTATTATAGAGAGATAGAAAATGAAGTATAAGAACAAAACAGATGAAAGGTTAAGAGATAGACTTGAGAAAACCGTATCTACTGATAAGATTGTTTCAAGTAATAAAATGAAAAAATCAAGAAGCTCTTCGCGTGCTGCTAGTTTTAATATAGGAAAAATAGTTAATAAAACTAGTGAGTATGATAAGACAATGGAGAAGGCAGAAGATAAAGTCAATCCAGATGTTGAAGTTAAGAAAGAAATGAAAGTAATACAGCCTGTAGTTAAGATTTTTAACAAGGGCAATATAACATATATTAAATATAAAAACAATGACATTATGGTTAGTCAATTACCGAAATTGGCAAAGACAGATGCTGACATAAAAGCTTTAATTGATAGTATTAATGTAAAGAAAGCAGCAATGAATGACACTGGAAGCTTTAATAGCTTCCTGCTTAAACAGTATTCCTAGGAGTAATATATGCCACTAATAGATGGAGTTGAAGTATTCAACGACGAAAAATCAGCAAGAGAAATACAGAGACAAGTCAATGCGATTTCTGATCTACCTCAAGATTTAAAGACAGATGTTGATACAAAAGATATTAATCTTAGTGATGATAATGACAATGTAGATTATAGTATTTTCTTTGATGAGAATGAATTTGGTGAAGGAAATACATTAAATAACAGAAGAGATGCTTATGATACTTTCAATGAAATGGATACAATGGAATTCATTCATAGAGGTATTGAAATCATTTCAGATGATGCAACACAGCCTAATGATTCCGGTGATGTAATGAAGTTTGTTTCAGACGATGAAACACTTAAAGATGTTCTTGATCAATTGTTTATTAAAAAGTTAGATATGAACAATGAGTTGTGGTCTATCTTTTATGAGACAGTTAAGATGGGTGATAACTTCTATGAAGTTATTCCAGATGATTATAAAAAACCAAAAGAGATTCGTCGTATCAGATACTTAGAACCTGACAAAGTTGATAGAATTGAAAAGAACGGAAAACTTTCTCATTTTACTTATAAAGTAACTCGTAATGATAAAGCCAATGATGGTAGTAGAAACGCAGTAAAAGAAACTATGGAATATAAATTATTTCCTTGGCAGATAATTCATTTCAAAATTGAGAATAAAGTCCATGCACCTTATGGTGGTTCATTACTTGAAGCTGGTGTAAGAACTTATAGACGACTTGTAATGCTAGAAGATTTAATGCTTGTTTATAGAATAAGTAGAGCACCAGAAAGAAGAGTATTCTATATTGATGTTGGTAA
>Ga0164318_10000527_pt1 | contig 29742 bp, 21 predicted proteins | sample GuaBasSedimGuay9_FD_113734 | JGI IMG/M metagenome (GOLD analysis project Ga0164318, IMG submission 113734) | Subseafloor sediment microbial communities from Guaymas Basin, Gulf of California, Mexico - Guay9, Core 4571-4, 0-3 cm | ecosystem: Environmental > Aquatic > Marine > Hydrothermal vents...
ATTCAAATATTTATTGGAATTAACTGACGAAAACATATTAGGCACTGGCAGCAGACTCTCCTTAATCAACATCTACGGAAAACGAGACCAACTCTATCAATTGCTCTGGCAAACTGATCGAATATTTCGTACCTATTTGACTTCTACCGTTGATTTACATTTTCACCAGGCCAACCAATTCATCTACACCAAGGGCAATATCCTTGGCGAGTACCAGGAACGTCGAAGTGGCGTGCGATTTTCCATCGGACAGCAGGTACAACGTCTGGGTACCATCTCAGCTGAAATTACCATAGAGGCTATTTCGCTTCGCCATGTTTCGGGAAAAGGTTATCCAACCTCTCGCACTCATCAAGCAAAAATTCGCCTTCAATCTATTGTGGATTCTTTGGACAAAATCCCTTTTCCCTCACGTGGTAAGTATCATCACTTTTATTATGAAGCTTCCAGTGAATTTTTAGGTAGCGAAGTCTCCTTCTTTAAACTCTATTCTTCCATGGAAACCTATTTCACTCTGGAGCATATTTTTACTTCTCATCCTAAAATAGCCTGGGGCACTTCGGACATCACTACCCCTTTTCAAGAAATGTTTCATTTGGGGGGAGCAAATTCTTTCTATGGTTGGTATGAGCGAGAAAAGCTGGGACGACGTTTCTTTCTTGCCAGCATCGAAGGCCGTTTGTTACTGCACAAATCGTTACCCCTGAACATCTACTGGGGTATGCGGTACGACGTTGGGGCAATATGGGAGAATAGTTTGCAAGAAATTAATTGGAGCGATTTTGTACAGGGTTATGGAACCTACCTTGCATTTGATTCATTCGCTGGGCTAATATCTATCCATTATGGTGAAAATACTACGGGAAGAAAAGAATATTATCTGACTGCAGGTTTCCACTTTTGATTTGAACTAAACATCCACAAACCTAACTCCCACAGAGAATTTACAACCTAAGGGACTTTAATTCTTTTCATCTCTCTTGAGAAGCTTGTCCCTTTCCATGTTCCATTTTACCCAATTGGTTTGTTCATCCGAATCTTGGAGAGAAAAATCCCCGGTGGCAAGTACCTGTCCCTTACGTCCAATCTTTATTTTTTGCATTTCTCTGACGATATAGGCCCACTCTTCGAGCGTAACTTCTCGGGGACCAGGGACCTCATGGGGACCTTCGATCCGATAAGGTTTGCCAATCTCCATAGGCTTTAACCCTGTCTTTTCCGGCACATTCGAAACTACCACAGCGCCAGTGTACACTCGGAATTCAGTAGTGGAATCGGTAGCGACACTCAGACGAAATTTCGTGCCGGTTATGGCTGCTCCAGCAATTGGCGTGTCCAATCTAAACTTTATCCCCTTTTGTTTTTTAGACAAATTAGCCCACAGGTCTCCTTTTTCCACTTTCAAAATCGTCTCCTGGACTTTCTCTTTGGATTCCTCATACAGCTTGATGATATCGATAATGGTTTCGGGGGCTAAGCGAATAATATCTAACCCCATTAGTTCAATCTCAGCTCGGGAACGCTGATAAGTACGTACCCTGTCGCCAGCAATAACATCACTGTTTTGGGGTACTCGCACCCAGTTGATCAATTGAGGGTTCTTCTTACTAACTCGACCATCTACGTAGGTTACTATCCCCTTTTCCTCCATTTTGCTGGAGCGAAGGATAAAAGGAAATAAAGCCACAATGCTCACTATCAAAATGGACCGTAAAACAATTGCCCAAAATCTTTTCATGAAATTATCCCTTCAGCTTGTTAAATGTCTTGGTTTAATACCCATTAAGTTCTCTATGAGGTCAAAACATCCTGCCTGAGATTTTTAATCATACGGCGGCTTTGCGAAGTGCTTTTTTGAGATCATGAATCTGACGCCGTATCGACTTTAGCTCATTACGATTGTGCGCTGCTATCGCTTCATCTCGTTTCTTCTTTAATTCTCTGATTTGAGCTTTAATGCGAGTTTTATCAACACCAACCACTGCATGATGTACGTGCATGTCAATGTTAAGGGCCTTGCATAGCGCTGCTAATAGATGTTCCTTGTTCAATTGGGTGTAGCCCCTTAGTGCTTCATGATCCAGGCCTGCTGCAATTTCTCGAAGTTCCGCTACCGTTTTGTGCTTGAGTTCTTCATAAGTGAATGACATTGCTTTAACCCTCCCTTCTATGCGATGGTTAACATCCGATTTAGGGACTTCAGTATCGAATCCACCCGGGGGTCAAGATAATCGGTGAGTCCCTGAGAAGTTTCACCATATCCGCAAAGCTCCGATAGAGAAATTCCTTTCTACATAAGTGTGAGTGTACCTTGCTTCTAATTTGCTATCGTCGAACAAGGGTTGCGCCAGTCAGGCGATCTGACCGAAAAACTCTGATTGATACAAAGAACTTATTCCTGTTCTTTCACCACCCGGGCGATGTCAGCAATACGATCACCTTTATTCAAACGAATCAGTCTAACCCCCCGAGCATTGCGCCCCATGATTCTAATCCCCTTCACGTTTTGCCGAATAATTTGACCATTGGTTGTTACAATCATCAGATCATCATCATCGAAAACTCCCTTCATGGCAATCAAATGGCCTGTCTGCTCAGTAGTACGGATAGCAATAATCCCTTTGCCTCCCCGATGAATTGTGCGATACTCTTCCATCCTACAACGTTTGCCAAACCCATTTTCGGTAACAACCAGTAGCGTGGCACCACGTTCCACGGTAACCATTCCGATTACTTTGTCTTTTGGGGACAAGGTTATTCCTTTTACTCCTGCGGCGTTACGGCCCATATCACGCACATCCGACTCGTGGAACCGCAGCGCTTTGCCTTCCCAGGTTCCAAGAATCAACTCGTGATTCCCATCGGTTAGCTTGACCTCAATGAGGTTATCACCTTCTCGAATATTGATAGCATTGATCCCGTTCCGCCTTGGATTACTAAAAGCGATCAAATTAGTCTTTTTTATCAGGCCTCGCTCGGTAGCCATTACTAAAAAATGCTGATCATCAAATTCCCTTACCTTTACAAAAGCCTTGATACTTTCTCCGCGGGAGAGCTTAAGAAAATTAACAATAGCACGTCCCTTAGAAGCACGTCCAGCCTGCGGAATCTCATAAACCTTTACCCCGTAGCAACGCCCCAAATTAGTGAAGAAAAGCATGTATTCATGTGTGGAAGCTACGAAAAGATGCTCGACAAAATCGTTCTCCTCGGTGACTGCCCCGATGCAACCCTTGCCGCCGCGCATCTGTCTCCGATACCCAGAAACAGGAAACCGTTTGATGAATCCATTGTGGGAAATAGTAATAACCATATCCTCTTCGGCAATTAAGTCTTCCAGCTTGAATTCCTCTACATCGGTAATTATTTCCGTGCGCCGGTCATCATCATATTTTTCCTTTAACGCTATTAACTCATCTTTAATGAGCTGCATCCGTAAGGGATGGCTCTCCAAAACACTGCGTAAGTAGGCAATAAATTTAATTGTCTCCAGATACTCTTCTTCGATCTTTTTTCTCTCCAGGCCAGTCAATCGTTGCAACCGCATATCCAGAATTGCTTGAGCTTGAATTTCCGAAAGCTTGAAACGTCGCATCAAATTACTTTTTGCAGTCTGGGGATTACGCGACTTCTTAATAAGCTCAATGATTTCATCAATATTGTCTAAAGCAATCTTTAATCCTTCCAGAATGTGGGCACGTTTTTCAGCCTTGTCAAGGTCAAATTTGGTACGCCTCACTACTACTTCATGGCGAAAGTCGATGAAATGCTGCAACATCTGCCGAAGATTGAGCACGCGAGGCTGACCATCAACCAACGCCAGCATAATCACCCCAAAGGTGATCTGCATCTGGGTATGCTTGTAAAGCTGATTAAGTACGACCTCTGGTTGTGCATCCCGTTTCAACTCTATTACGATGCGAAGCCCATCCCGATCCGACTCATCTCGTAAATCAGTAATCCCTTCGATCCTTTTGGCTTGAACTTGTTCAGCAATCTTTTCCAACAGATTGCTCTTGTTGACCTGATAGGGGATTTCGGTGACAACAATATGTTCTTTACCCCCCTTGACCGTTTCAATATTAGCTTTAGCCCGCAGGAGAAGCTTCCCTCTTCCTGTTTGGTACACAGAGGAGAGTTCCTCGGTGCCGTAAATAATTGCTCCGGTAGGAAAATCGGGACCTTTCACGTATTGCATTAACTGCTCAATGCTTGCATCGGGATTGTCGATCAAAGCTACCAAGCCGTCAATCACTTCACCGAGATTGTGTGGTGGGATGTTAGTTGCCATTCCGACCGCAATACCTGATGAACCATTCACCATAAGATTCGGCAAAATAGTAGGTAATACAGTAGGCTCTTGGAGTGTTTCATCAAAATTCGGGACAAAATCGACTGTGTTTTTTTCGATGTCGCGCAGCAATTCCATGGCAATAGGCGCCAATCGGACTTCAGTATATCGCATTGCCGCGGGAGAATCGCCATCAATTGATCCGAAATTTCCCTGTCCGTCAATCAATGGATAGCGCAAGGAAAAATCCTGCACCATTCGCACCATAGTGTCGTAAACAGCAGCATCTCCATGGGGATGATACTTTCCCAATACTTCTCCAACAACCCGAGCACTTTTCTTATAGGGTCGCTCTGGCAGCAAGCCCAATTCGTGCATTCCATACAATACCCGCCGATGAACGGGTTTAAGTCCATCGCGTACATCTGGCAGAGCACGAGCTACTATTACCGACATTGAATAGTCGAGATAGGAATCTTTCATTTCCTCTTCGATTAGTACCGGGATTACTCGCTCGCGTGCAATTGCCATAATTGTAACCTAACCTCCTCTTTAGATATCCAAATTGCGTACGTATTTAGCATTTTGCTCAATAAATTGACGCCTTGGTTCAACTTTGTCACCCATTAAGGTACTGAAGATTCGATCAGCTTCGAATGCTTCTTCAAGGGTAACCTGACGAATAGTGCGTCTTTCTGGATCCATTGTGGTTTTCCACAGCTGCTCTGGGTTCATTTCCCCCAGCCCCTTATAGCGTTGAATGGTAACTCCCTTTCTGTCTAATTTACTCAATATCTCATCCCGCTCGTCATCATCATATGCATAGTATTCTTCTTTGCCTTTTTGGATTCGATACAACGGGGGCTGAGCGATGTAGATTCGACCAAGTTCAATAAGCTCCCGCATGTAGCGAAAGAAGAAAGTGAGAAGTAAGGTCCGAATATGGGCACCATCGACATCGGCATCAGTCATGATGATAATCTTATGATAGCGTACTTTTTCGGGAGCAAATTCGTCGGTACCAATCCCTGTGCCTAAGGCGGTAACGATGGTACAGATCTCATCGTTGGCCAAAATTTTCTCTAATCGAGCCTTTTCTACGTTAAGAATTTTCCCTTTCAATGGAAGAATAGCCTGAAAGCGTCGGTCTCTGCCTTGTTTTGCTGAACCACCAGCGGAATCTCCCTCGACCAAGTAAATTTCACAGTGTCGGGGATCGCGAATTGAACAATCGGCTAATTTACCCGGCAGTCCATTACTTTCAAAGGCCGATTTACGACGGGTAAGCTCACGGGCTTTTCTGGCTGCCTCGCGGGCCTTTGCTGACAATGCACATTTTTCAATAATCTTCCGCGCCGCCGCAGGATTCTGCTCAAGATAGTTATTTAACCCTTCAGTAGCAATGGATTCAACAACTCCCCTAACCTCACTGTTTCCTAATTTGGTTTTAGTCTGTCCCTCAAATTGGGGATCATAGACTTTGACGCTAATGACAGCAGTTAATCCCTCCCGAACATCCTCACCGGTGAGGCTATTTTCCACCCCCCGGAGAAGATTGTTTTTTTCGGCATAGCTATTAATAACTCGTGTTAAAGCCGACTTGAACCCAACAAGATGCGTACCCCCTTCGATAGTGGGAATATTATTTACGTAGGTAAATATATTTTCAGTGTAAGAATCATTGTATTGAAGCGCAATCTCTACATCTACCCCTTCTTTGTTGCCCTTGATGTAGAGCGGTGGTTTATGAAGAGGAGTACGATTTTGATCTAAATATTTAATAAAGGCAATCAATCCTCCTTCATAATGAAATTCAACCTTTTCGCCTTTCCGCTCATCATAAAAAATGATTTTGAGATTAGGATTTAAAAAAGATAGTTCGCGCAAGCGTTGCAAAAGAATGTCAGAATTAAATTTGATCTTCTTGAAAATTTGTTTGTCTGGCAAAAAAGTTACTTTAGTTCCGGTACCAGAATGTTTACCAATAACCTTAACCTTAGTAACCGGTACGCCTCGTTCATATTTCTGATAGTAAATTTTACCATCGCGATAAACTTCTACCTCCAACCTCTCCGAGAGTGCATTAACCACTGATACACCAACCCCATGTAAGCCCCCAGAGACCTTGTAGGTTTGGTGCTCAAATTTTCCACCAGCATGTAAAGTGGTCATAACTACTTCCACCGCTGGCCGTTTTTGAGTGGGGTGCATATCGACAGGAATACCTCGACCATTGTCGTACACCGAAACACTATTATCTTTATGAATTGTAACTTCAATCCGGGTGCAGGTACCCGCCATGGCCTCATCGATACTATTGTCTACTACTTCGTAGACCAAATGATGGAGGCCTCTTTGAGAAACATCCCCAATATACATAGCGGGACGACGCCGAACCGCCTCTAACCCCTTTAAGACAGTAATTGTGCCAGCATCATAATTGCTATTTGTCTTTGTTTTTTCCCTCTGCATTTTTCTCCTTCTTTAGTTTTTACAAAAAAATAATATCGTAAATCACCCGTTCCCCAATTTTTGCATTAAGTTTGTCGATAATATTACCTTTTAGGGAAATTAACTCATTTCGCCAACTCGAACTGTTGACTTTTACGTAAAGCTTGCCCTTTCTGACCCTCTCCACTTTGGTCACTTCAGCAATACGTTTACCCACTGCTTCTTCCCATTTAACAACCGCTTGATTTTCCTTAATGGCACGGTCAAGCCCTAAGTTCTTTAGCACTGCTGCTAAACTTTGGGAAATGTGTACCGCCTGTCTATTAATGAGATTTACTCCTCCTTTTGAGCTTGGTTCTCAATAAACAAGTAGTTGACACTTTTAACTTTATTTATTTCCTCCCGTATTCGCATATCTACTTTACTGGTAGTAAGAAAAATTTGCCCCAGCTCTTTAAAAAAATCAGTTAAAGCATGTTCTCGAATTTCATCAATCTCGGTGTAAATATCGTCCAACAAAAACAAAGGCTTTTCTTTCTTTTTATTTAAGAGAAAAAAATATTCAGCAATCTTTAGTGCTACTAACACCGTCAGATGTTGCCCACGCGAACCAAATCGGCGCAGGTCATGTTGGTTTAAGAAAATTAGAACATCATCACGATGTGGCCCGATTAAAGTTACCTCCATTAAAATTTCTTTGTTTCGAATTGTTTCCAGGTACGCTTCAAATTCGTTGAAATCCTTATCCCAAAATTCAGTAGGTAAAGACGGCACATACCTCAAAGAAACCTCTTCTTTTTGAAGAGTAATTTCTTGCAAAATAGACTTTACATTTGCTGTGAGTTCAGTTATAAAATCTGCTCTTTTGCGAGTTATTAATTTAGCATAATTAAAAAGCTCTCGATCCCAAGGTAGTATCCTTTGGCTTAAGCCAAAACGTTTTTCTTTGGCTTGCTGTAAAATTCGATTTCGCTGTTTAACAATCCGTTGAAATTTCTGAATTGAATTAAGGTAATCAACTTCTAACTGGGAAAGAATAAAATTGAGGAATTTGCGCCTCTTGACTGGTGGCCCTTTAGTTATCTCTTCATCATCGGGGGTGAGAATAACTATCGGTAACGATCCAACCATTTCGCGTATGGTTGTAACCCGATCCCCCTCGATTAAAATTTTCTTTCCCGAATCTACTCCATATTCAACAACTATCTGTTTCTTAACCCCCTGGTCAAAAATAACATTGGCAGTAAGCCTAAAAAATGATTTGCCAAATTGTACGCCATCACCATCATTATTAGTACGAAAGCTTTTGGAAATACAACAAATTGCAATCGCTTCTAAAAGATTTGTTTTGCCTTGACCGTTGTAACCGTAAATAACATTTATTCCCTTGTCAAATTTAAACGTACGTTGCTCATAGTTACGGAAGTTGTTTAAAACAATAGTAGTAAGGTACATTTTAATTTAAACTTCGACCGAATTTTCTTCAGTAGGCGGAACATAATCTTCAGGGCTTTCTTCCTCTTCTCCATCCTCCAAACGCACTGGCATAAGCAACATGAGTAAATCTTCTTTTTCTTTTTGTTTCGACGGCAATATAATCCCGGCAGTGGTAGGAGTATCTAAAAGGAAGATTACCTCTTCGGTATCCAAATGACGAAGAACCTCCATTACGTAAACTGCGTTAAATCCAATATCCATCTCTTCTCCATCGTATTGGACGGGTAAAATTTCCCTAGCCTCTCCGCCAGTATCAAAATCTTGAGACGTAACTTCCATTCTATCGGGTTTAAGTGAGAACCTCACTTGGTGTGTCAGAGTATTAGCAAAGATAGACACTCGACGCAAACATCCATAAAGTAATTCCCGATTTACTACTAACCTATTTGCATTAAACTTAGGAATAACTTCTTCGTACTCGGGATATTCACTTTCAACTAAGCAGGAATAAATTTTCGTATTGTTTAACTCGAAAAAAATATGACTCTTATCAACTGCCATTTTGATTTTTCTTTTCGCTTTTTCAGCACTAAGGGCAGATAAAGCTTTTTGTAATACCGAAAGAGATTTTGTTGGCACAATAAATTCAATACCATCAGGCTGATCTAAGTCAAAATCCAAAGAAAAACTCTGATCGCTAATTCGAATCAATCGATGACCATCAGTGGCCACCAAACGCAACTCATTGGGATAAATTTGAAAAAGTACCCCCATTAGTGCAGGTCGTAATTCGTCATGTGAAACAGCAAAGGTAGTACAGTCAATCATCCGCTGAATCCTGGTTGGATCAAGCGTAAAGCTTTGTACACTTTGAGATAAAGATAAAACAGGAAACTCCTCGCTGGGGTCTCCAGCAATTCGATAAATACCCTTATCGCTCAAAATTTTTACCCGATATCCTTCTTCGGTAGAAAAGCTAATTTCTGGTTTTGAGTCCTCTTGAGATTCTGTAGTACTAGAGACTTGCTTAGAAGTCTGTGGGGTAGCTTCACCTAATTCTCTTATGATTTCTCCAATTATGCGATTGGGTAGGGCAATAGCACCATCTTCAATTCCCTTCACAGAAACAGTTGTACTTACCAATATTTCTAAATCAGTAGCAGTAATTTTTAGATTATTTCCCTGTAATTCAAAAAGTAAATCAGTTAAAATAGGGGTTGTGGATCGAGAGGGACTGACGGTACCAACATACTGTACTCCCTCTAGAAGTGTTTGAGGGTGTGTTGAAAATTTCATCTAATCCTCCCTTAAAATCAATTGAACTGTTCAAGATATTATTTTAACAGTGCTATTTTATTATAAAAAATTTTCAATTAAATTTCAAGTAAGAATATTTTATTTATTTATTTTCTTTATTTTATTAAAAGAACTGTGCATATGTGGATAGTTATGGTTGTCTCAATTTTAATAAGTACTTATGAAGTTCTTTTTTGTGCATTCTATGTTGATAACTGGTTGGTTAAATATCTTAATTTGAGATAATAGTCTATGGCATGTGGATATTGCTTAGTTATCTACACGTTCATAATAGTTATCCACAAAATTAATTTAAGATGGGAATAAAAAAGGGATGCAATACTATTGGGTTAATATTTCAATTTTTCGTTTTATTTCAGATACAATATCTTTAAATTTCTTGTCACTATCGAGTTTATCTTTTATTATTTGGCATGCGTGGATTACCGTGCTGTGGTCTCTTCCCCCAAAATGTAAACCGATTGTTTTAAGTGAATTATTGGTTATTTCCTTTACTAAATACATTGCAAGTTGGCGGGCAAGAGCAATTTCTTTTCGGCGGGTTTTTGCTCTCAATAAATCATCTTTAATACCAAAATAGTCAGCAACAGTTTGTTGAATTAGTTCGATGGAGACGTTGGTATTTTTCTTTTTTATAATATCTTTTAAAACTGTCTTGGCTAAATCTAAAGTTATATCCGCACTATTCAACGAGGCATAAGCTAATAGCTTAATTAATGCTCCTTCCAGGTCTCGGATATTCGAAGTAATATTAGTAGCAATAAAGATTGTGACTTCCGGGGGTAATTGGATTCCATCTTGTTCGGATTTTTTTTGAAGTATCGCAATTCTAGTTTCCAAGTCCGGAAGTTGAATATCTGCAATAAGTCCAGAGTTGAATCGAGAGACTAATCTTTCTTCTAATCCCATCAATTCGTTGGGAGGACGGTCACAAGAGAGAACGATTTGTTTTCCTTGTTGATGTAATTCATTAAATGTATGAAAGAAAACTTCTAGTGTTCTTTCTTTATTGACAAAAAATTGAATATCATCGACTAACAATAGATCGACATTTCGGTAGCGAGTACTAAATTCAGTAGCGCGATTATTTTGGATGGCGGTTATGAAATCAAGAGTGAATTTTTCGCTGGAGACGTAGCGGATTTTCTTCGCCAATCCATGAGATAAAGCATGATTGCCAATAGCTTGAATGAGATGAGTTTTGCCTAATCCAACACCGCCATAAATCAAAAGTGGATTAAATGAAGTACGTCCAGGAGCGTTTGCCACGGCAAGGGAGGCTGCCTTGGCAAATTGGTTACTACTTCCTTCAACGAAATTTTCAAAGGTGTAGCGAGAATTTAAACGGGTTTCATCTCTCTCATAGTAGGAAGAAGGGGGGATCTTTTGTTCCTCTAATGAACTCTTCTCTGAAGACAAATAGTTGTTGTTAATATCTATTGTGTAATGAATATTAACTTTTTTACCTAACAGTTTAAATAGAGTGCTGTCAATAAGGTCCCGATAATGTTGTTCGATCCACTCGTAGTAAAACCCACTTGGGACCTGTACAGTTAAACGGTCGTCATAAAATTTTAAGGGAATGATCGGTTTGAACCAAGTGTGAAAGGTTTGTGGATTAATGTTCTGTTTAATTTGCTCCAAACAGGCAGTCCAAATTTTTTCAACATCGGTGTTCATAATTATAACCCCTTTGTAACAATTTAATAGTTTCCTAATAATAAAATTTTATTATTAAATCATGTATTTTGGGGAAAATTATCCAGAGACAGAAAAAGGAAGGGGACCAACTTATCCACAATTTATCAACAATCACCCTCTTCTCCTCATTTAACAATATACAAAATTTACTTAAAAAAGCAAATCCATTATGAGCGTTTGCGGAGTAAACTTGATATTTGAGGTAAAATATTGGTAAAAAAATCGGCAGGTTAAAAAACACTTGACTTTTTATTTAATTCTATTGTATATTAAACTCTGTAATTTAACTTGCGCAGTTTCAAAATGTTAAAGGAGGAAAAATGAAGCGTACTTATCAGCCAAGTAATGTTAAGCGAAAGAATAAACATGGGTTCCGGGAAAGGATGGCAAGCAGCCCCGGCCGGCAAGTTCTGAAAAGACGCCGAGCAAAGGGAAGGACAAAACTTACTGTTAGTGACGAATTCACTGTGAAATAGTTATCCACATTTTTAACCAGTTACAAATGCATTCTGCAAAGCTGTACTCTCTGAAAGCTGGGGAGCGACTTCGGGGAAGGAAAGAGTTCGATGAACTGTTTCAGAAAGGCAAAAGATTAACCGGGAAATTTGTGGTAATTTACTATCTACCAAATAATAAAAGAAAAGTAGGATTCACTGTAAGTAAACATTATCGGCGAGCTGTAGATCGCAATCGGATTAAACGCTTATTAAGAGAAGTTTATCGGCAAAATAAGACTCTTTTTAAGGGGAGGTTTATTTTTTTTGCCAAATACTCTAAACCTCTTCCTCAATACTCTCAAATTCTTGCAGATGTCTTAACATTGGGGCAGCAAATTGAAAATCATTAATTACATTTCCATCTGGATAATTAAGGGGTATCAGATTATTATTGCGCCTCTATTGCCCCCGTCGTGCCGATTTTATCCATCTTGTTCCCAATATGCCATTGAAACCCTAAATAAGTACAATGTTTTCAAGTCGTTATTGCTCATAGGATGGCGAATTTTGCGGTGTAATCCCTGGAATCCTGGTGGGTATGACCCTGTACCGTAGCAAGTAGTTAAAAGAGACCTTTATTAATTTGGTATTCTATTATGGACAAAAGAACAATATTAGCTTTTATTCTTATTGGTTTAGTTTTAATATTTACTCAGACAAAATATTACAAGAGCAAGGTGATTACCAGAAGAGTACCGTCTCCGGTAGCCACCCAATCTATACCAGCAGATTCTGTTAAGCATAAACCTGTACCTTCGCCGAGAAAACATACTTATCCTCAGCTCGAGAAGAAACAAATAATGCCCTTAACGGAACAGTCAAAATTGCAATCTTTAAGGGCGCGAAATATTACGGTGGAAACAGAACTTTTTACTGTTGTGCTCTCTACCCGTGGGGGTAAAATTATTAGTTTTAAGTTAAAAAAATATCGAGATGCTAAAGGAGCACCAGCGGAGCTTATATTGTCCTCTCTGGGCAACAGTCCCGGGATTCAATACGTTACTTATGAAGACACTATCCGATTTAATAACGCTATTTTTGAACTGCAGAATCTGTCTGATTCCAGTGTGAGTAGACTGGCAACGAGTACCAGAAAGCCACGGGTAGAAATTAGTTTCGTTTTACCTTTTGGAGAGGGTAAAAGTATCCAGAAAAGATACGTGTTTTACCATGACCGCTATGATTTTGATTTCGAGGCTCGGCTTTCAGGAATAAGCTCAGAGGTTGCTAATCGAAGTTATCAGATAGTTTGGGATTCTGGATTGGCTCCCACTGAGCATAAAATTTCTGAAGATGCTCGATATGCGAAAATTTATTCCTATTTAGGAAAAGAATTAGAAGAATTCAATATTAACCCCAAAGGGAAAAAGGAGAAACACATAAGTGGACAATTGAAATGGGCGGCAATCCGCAGTAAATATTTTGTTGTTGCAGTAATTCCCCAGGAGAATCACGGCAGAGGTGTAGATATGTGGGGGCAGGGGGTTCCTATCGGAGATAGGGACTTTTACAAGCATTATGGGTTTAATATCCAGATGTCTCTTTCAGATGCTCCGGTTCACGCGGAACGGTTCACTGTTTACCTGGGCCCGGTGGATTATTATCAAATCAAAAAGTTGAGGGTAAATCTGGAAAAAATAATTATGAGCTCTGGGTGGTACGAACGCCTGTTTCGACCGTTTAGTATCGCGATTTTACTATCATTTAGGTTCTTTCACAATTTTATTTCTAATTATGGGTTGATAATTGTAGTCTTTTCTATTTTGATTAAGGTTATTACCTACCCGCTAACTAAGAAAAGCTATGTTTCGATGAAGAAAATGCAGCTTATTCAACCCCAAATGACTGCGTTGCGGGAAAAATTTAAAAATGATCCTCAAAGATTACAGCGGGAGATGATAAAGCTGTACAAGGAATATGGTGTGAATCCCATGAGCGGATGTTTACCTATGTTACTACAGATGCCTCTATTGATAGGGTTGTTTATCGTCTTTCGCTCGACAATAGAACTCCGGGGTGCCAAATTCATACTTTGGATCAAAGACCTTTCGCGGCCGGATACCATTGCACATTTGCCATTTGCTATTCCAATGTACGGCGACACCATTAATGTTTTACCTCTGCTTATGGGACTGACGATGTACTTTCAACAAAAAGCAACTATGCAGGATCCTCGTCAGAAGATGATGGCTTACTTTATGCCCATTTTTTTCGTGTTGCTGTTTAATTCTTTTCCCTCAGGATTGACTCTTTACTATACTTTGTTTAATCTATTTACTATTGTGCAGCAACGCTTACTTAGAGATGGTAGTCTACAGCCAAAGCCTGTTGAGACTAAGGCTAAGGGCAAAAGGGGAAAAAGAGAATAGGAATAAAAATTAAATACCGAAACCAAAACACAGCATAGCCCTACCTCAACCGGTGGGGCTAATTTTTTGAAAAGATGATCACAGAGAACACCATAGCTGCCATTAGTACTCCTTTAGGTAGAGGAGGGATTGCAGTAATCCGCGTCAGTGGCAAAGATGCTATCGCGATCGCAGAAAGAGTGTTTCGCAGTAGCCATGGGGGTGAAGTACGAAAGTTTCCCAGCCATACTGTGCATCATGGACTTGTGGTTGCCCCGAATTCCCAAGAGCCACTGGATGAAGTAATGCTTACGGTTTTCCGTGCGCCAAATTCCTATACCGGAGAAGACGTAGTAGAGATTAGTTGTCACGGGGGGGTTTTTGTTAGTCAAAAGGTTTTGGAAGCAGTGTTGGAGGCAGGGGCTCGATTGGCAGATCCCGGGGAGTTTACCAAAAGAGCCTTTCTTAATGGCAAAATTGATTTAGTTCAAGCCGAAGCAGTAGCTGATTTGATCCAGGCATCTACGGCGCGCAGTCACCAAGAAGCTTTTCAACAACTACATGGGGGATTATCTGACCAGATCAATGCTGTTCGTAATTCTCTGGTGGATATGTTAGCCTTAATGGAGTTAGAGTTAGATTTTAGCCAAGAGGATGTAGAATTCCTTGACCGCCAGGAGATTGAGGAGCGTCTTCGAAGGAGCATAGAAGAATTAGACAAGCTTATTGCCTCGTATCAGCGGGGTCGATTCTTACGCGAAGGAGCGAAGATAACTATTGTAGGTCGTCCCAACGTAGGGAAATCCAGTCTGCTGAATGCTCTGCTGGGGATGGAACGGGCGATCGTGGATGAGACTCCGGGCACTACTCGGGACGCAATTGAGACACAACTGGATATCAAAGGAGTGTTATTCAGAGTAATCGATACCGCGGGGCTTCGACAGGCAAAAAATCGCATCGAAAAAAAGGGCATAGCCATTACCGAGTTCCATATCGAGGACGCTGACGTGGTTCTATTTCTGCTCGATGCCTCAGAGGGGGTGACTCGGGCGGATGAAAAGATTTGGCGACAGGTTGAGCGCCTTTCCCAGAAAAGGCGTGAGATGTTTCCTGCCAAGATCATCATAGTAGGGAACAAGATCGATTTAGGGAACCAACTGACGAAAGGGTCTTTTGACCCTGAAATGGGAAAGTGGCCGTTGGTGTTAGTTTCGGCTAAAACCCTGACGGGTATTCCTCAGTTGAATGAGACCATTTTTAAGGCGGTGTTTGATGAGAGATGGGAGAGGGGGGATGCGGTCATTACCAATGTTCGCCATTTGCAGGCGTTACAAAAGGCACGACAACATTTAGGATTTGCCTTAGAAACATTAAAGCAAGGGCTATCTACCGAATTTGCCGTGGTAGATATTAAAGGTGCGTTGGAACAGTTAGGCGCGATTGTGGGGCAAACCACCCCCGAAGAAGTGCTTGACCGCATCTTTGAGCAATTCTGCATTGGAAAATAGAACTGGGAAACGTTTCACGTGAAACATTTTTGATGTGTAGCCATGTCCAAGAATGTGTATCCTGAATATGAAATAATTGTGGTGGGAGCAGGGCACGCTGGTTGCGAAGCAGCCCTGGCAGCCAGTCGCATGGGGGCAAAAACTTTGCTCCTCACCATGAATATGTTTTCCATCGCTCAGATGTCGTGTAATCCAGCTATTGGGGGATTGGCTAAAGGTCAACTGGTGCGAGAGATTGACGCCCTGGGTGGAGAAATGGCTAAAGTGACTGACAAAACCGGCATCCAATTCCGCATGCTCAATCGTTCCAAGGGGCCGGCTATGTGGTCACCACGTGCCCAGGCAGATCGCCTCCTTTACTCCTGGCAAATGCGATTGGCTCTGGAACGACAAGGAAACTTGCAGGTCAAACAATTACCTGTTACTGGTATTTGGATCGAAAAAGGCCGTGTGGGGGGTGTCAAGGTTCAAACCGGCAGCATCATCCCTGCTAAAGCAGTGATCCTGACCACTGGAACCTTCCTTAATGGGAAAATTTATATTGGGTTGAATTCTTTTCCAGCAGGACGTGCTGGCGAATTTCCAGCAATTGGCATCAGCGAGGACTTAAAACAGGTGGGATTTGAAGTAGGGCGATTGAAAACCGGTACCCCCCCTCGCGTCGATGGCCTCACCGTCGATTTTGAACGCCTCGCTCCCCAGTTTGGCGATCCCACCCCCCAGCCATTTTCCTTCCAAACAGACAAGCTGGAAGTTGACCAAGTGCCTTGCTATCTCACCTACACCAATCCTGAAACCCATGATATTCTGCGTAGCGGACTGGACCGCTCCCCGCTCTACACCGGCATGATTAAGGGAATAGGCCCACGCTATTGTCCCTCGATCGAGGATAAGATTGTACGTTTTCAGGAAAAAGACCGGCACCAACTCTTTTTAGAACCCGAGGGTAGAGAGACCTCCGAGATGTACGTTAATGGATTTGCCACCAGTTTACCAGAAGATATTCAAATACGTGCTATTCGCACTGTAGAAGGATTGGAGAAAGTAGAGCTTACTCGGCTGGGTTACGCTATTGAATATGATTTCTTCCCCCCGCAGCAACTCCGCCCCAATCTGGAAACTAAGCTGGTAGCAAATCTGTTCTTTGCTGGTCAGATCAATGGAACCTCAGGTTACGAGGAGGCTGCGGCTCAGGGGATCATGGCCGGGATCAATGCTGTGCTAAAGCTGCGCCACGAAGAGCCGTTCATCCTGGATCGCTCCGAGGCCTATATCGGGGTGCTTATTGATGATTTAGTCACCAAAGGGACTTCTGAGCCGTACCGCATGTTTACCTCCCGAGCAGAATATCGTCTGTTGCTTCGTCAGGACAATGCTGACCTGCGATTGATGGAGTATGGCTACCGTTATGGCCTGATTTCGGAAACTCTCTACCGTCGACTGCAACAAAAAAAAGATTGGATCAAAAAAACAGTTGATTTTTTACAAAAGCGGCGTGTGGAACCAAATGAGATCAATCCAATCCTAAAGTCGTTGCACTCGTCTGAGATTACCAACAGGGAAACATTGCTTCAAATCTTAAAGCGACCAGAGGTATCTATTTGGCATCTGAGGCCTTTTCTTCCTGTGGAGAGTGTTGACGATAAGTTGCTGAAAGAGATTTTGGAACAGGTAGATATCGAAGTAAGGTATGCCGGTTACATTCGTCGTCAAGAGGAGCAGATTGAACGATTTCGTCAATTAGAACAGCAGCGGATTCCAGCGGATTTGGATTATGATCAGGTACCGGCGCTTTCGGCAGAGGGCAGAGAGAAGTTGAAAAAAGTTCGCCCAGTTTCGGTGGGTCAAGCTTCGCGGATTTCCGGGGTTTCGCCAGCCGACATCTCCGTTTTGTTAGTTTACCTTGCCCGCTACGGTCGCCGCAAAGTAGCGCCTACCGATTGAGAGGCGAGCCTTGCTGGAGATTGCCGTTTACGAATAATGTTTCACGTGAAACCATGGTATCAGTCGAAATAGCCAATCAAGTGGAAATCCTGAAAAGTGGTCTTCAGAAACTGGGGTTGAGCTACACTTCTCTCCAAATGGATCAATTTCGCGCCTATTTAGAGTTGCTACTGAACTGGAATCGGCGAATTAATCTTTTTTCTGCCCAGGATGCCCCCCGGTTAGCTCAAAGACATCTATTAGAATCAGTGGCGTGGACTAGGCATCTTTCTCCAGCTTTCGGTAGCACCGTGATGGATTTGGGCAGTGGGGCCGGCTTTCCTGGCGTTCCCCTTAAAATTTTGCGTCCCGATCTGGAGCTGACATTACTGGAGTCGAAACGAAAGAAGGCAATCTTCCTGAAGGAAGTCCGAGATGCCCTGAAGCTTTCCGGGATAGAGATTGTTTGTGCCCGAGCAGAAGAACTTAGAGAATTGCCACAATGGCAGGAAAAGTTCGATTGGATTATTGCCCGGGCTGTTGCCAGTTTGGATAAGCTGCTAAAATGGAGTTGGCCATTACTTAAACCTGGCGGGCAACTGCTTTCCTTTAAAGGTTCTCGTCTTGTTACCGAACTGGAGCAAATCAACAAGCTGCGAAATAAGAGGTTGATTTTTGAGATAAATGTTTTAAATTATTCTACTGGGCTTGGAAACGACCAAGAGGCCAGCTTACGCAAAATCGTATTGATTACCAAACCGAGCAGAGCCCAAATTCAATGAGTGGACGAATAGAATGCTGAAGATATGGGAGCGTTGGGGAGCAGGGTGAAATGCAAGATCTTGTTTTTGAGGAATTGGCACAATTGGTAACCGAGGCTCGCAATCCCGCCTCGATGGATATTGACTCATTGAGCGTTCCGGAAATTCTGCAGATTATTAACCAGGAAGATAAAAAAGTTGCTCTTGCTGTGGAAAAGGAAATACCTTATATTGCCAAGGCGGTTGAGATTGTAGTGGAAACTTTCAAAAAGGGAGGGAGGTTGTTTTATGTAGGAGCAGGCACCAGTGGCCGTCTGGGAGTGCTGGATGCTGCGGAATGTCCTCCTACTTTTGGGACTTCTCCGGAGATGATTCAGGGAATCATTGCTGGTGGATACGAAGCTTTGGTAAAGGCAAAAGAAGGCTCCGAGGACAGGAAAGATGAGGCTCCTCATGATCTCCAGCAACGGAATGTAACTAACCGTGATGTAATATGTGGAATAGCAGCAAGTAGACGAACTCCGTATGTTGTAAGTGCTATCGAATATGCTCATTCTCATGGTGCCAAAACCATCTACATTACTTGTACTCCCAGGGATCAGATGCAAATAGAAGTAGATGTGGCTATTTGTCCGGTGGTAGGGCCTGAGGTAATTATGGGGTCTACTCGGATGAAAGCTGGGACTGCCCAGAAGTTGGTGCTCAATATGATTACTACCACAGCCATGATTCGTCTGGGCAAGGTTTATGAGAACATGATGGTTGATTTGCAGATGAACAGTCGCAAGTTGATCGAGCGCTCTAAACGAACATTAATGATTATTACCGGAATAGATTATGAGCAAGCCACTCGTTATTTAAATCTTGCTGGTGGGCATGTAAAAACTGCTTTAGTGATGATTCGGGCTGGAGTAGATCGCCAGGAAGCCGAACGACGTCTGGAACTGGCTGATGGTTTTGTGCGTCGGGCTATTGCAATGAGATCTTGCGGCTAAACTGGTTGTGTGAATAGCGCTTAAAGAATTCCTCTGTGCCAAAAAATTGAAAAATAATGAATTTTCCGCAAAATTAGCAAGATCATGCTAACTGAACTCAAACAAAAAATCTATGGGTCCTCAGCGTTTACGGCTTGTTTCAAAAAATTGGTAGCCGATAACAGGTTATGCGTTCATGGCTTGCGTGGATCGGCGTTGAGTTTTTTCCTGGCCTTTCTTTTTGAGCAAGGGCAACGGCAGCTTCTTTACATTGCACCAGATATTACCAAAGCCGAACAGGTAACCGGAGATCTGGAAAGTCTGCTTGGAGAGAGCCAGGTAGGTCACTACCCGGCGCTTAGTTATCGAGGAGTGTCTTTATCGCGGTTTAGGCCGGAACAAATTGGCATGCGACTAAAACTCCTGGAGAGGCTTATTCAGGGGGAGAGGTTGGTGATTACTACCTGTCTGCCAGCGGTAGTAGAAGCGATTCCTGACCTCTCACATTTGACTTTCCAGCGTCTCGAACTTTGTTCCCAGCAGGATTTTTCATTTGAAAAATTGATTGAGGCGTTAGTGGATTTTGGTTACGAAAGGGTTGATTTGGTTAGTGGAGTAGGTGAATTTAGTGTGCGCGGTGGTATTTTAGACGTTTTTCCCTACGAAGAGTCCGAACCAGTTCGATTGGAATTTTTTGGCGATCACATCGAATCCATTCGGGTTTTTGATGTAGCGACTCAACGGTCTAAAAAATTCGTCGAGCGGGTCATCATTATGGCGCCTGATTTGGTGCAAGGAGAAGAGTCTCTAATTAGTAAGGGATGGAGTTCGCTGATCCACTTTTTGCAGTCAGATGCTATTCTGGTTTTGGATGAGCCAGAACGATGGGAAAAAGTACTTATGGATAGTAGAGACCAAGGGGCAGAAATTTTTCCCGGGTGGTCCAAGTTGAACGTCTCCGATAGGGAGGCTACAGAAGGCACGATGCCAGTTTTTTCAGTAGATAAAATAAAAGAATTTTGCCGATCCTTTACTCAAGTACAGCACTTTTTACTTGGTAAAAACTCAACAGAAGCCATTTCTTTTGCAATCACTACCCAAGAAGATTTTCGGGGCAACATTCGACTGTTGCGGAAAAAGATCAAATCAATTTTTGATGAATCGGAAACGTTAACCAAACATCACGTCTTCCTACTGTTGGAGGCTCAATTCGAGGTAGAACGGATCACTGATCTTTTTCAGGATGACAAGCTACCGCAGGTTAATCTTCACATTGGGGTAGGAACTTTGAATGCAGGATTCAATTTCCCTTCGGCTGGCATCTCGGTTTTTACCGAACGTGATCTTTACGGTCGTATGCCTCGACGTCGGAGTTGGGGTAAATTTCGCGGGGGCATTCCTATCAAAAAACTTAATGCTATTCAGCCTGGTGACTACATGGTACATGTGGATCACGGCATCGGACGCTTTTTGGGGTTGGAAAAGATTACCGTTAATAAAAGCGAGAGGGAATGCCTTAAACTTCTCTACCGTGATGGCGATATCCTCTATGTTCCTATTGACAAATTACATCGAGTGCAGAAATTCAGCGGTACAGAAGGTGTACAGCCACAGCTTCACAAGCTCGGTGGCAAGGACTGGGAACGTGTCAAGGCCAAAACTAAAAAGTCGGTAGAAAAGATTGCTCGAGATCTCATTGAAATTTACGCTACCCGCAAAGCACAAACGGGGGTAGCTTTCGCCCAGGATACTCTTTGGCAAAGGGAAATGGAAGCGTCTTTTGTCTACGATGAAACGCCAGATCAATTGCGAACTATCGCTGAAGTTAAAGGAGATATGGAAAAGCCGACCCCTATGGATCGGCTGGTATGTGGTGATGTAGGGTTCGGCAAAACCGAAGTGGCTCTTCGAGCCGCGTTCAAAGCAGTAATGGACAATAAACAAGTGGCTATTTTGGTACCTACCACGGTGTTAGCTGTTCAGCATTTCAACACTTTTCGAGAACGATTACAGAATTACCCTGTACAAGTGGAGATGCTGTCTCGGTTTCGTACCCCCAAACAACAACAAAAGGTGCTTGAAGGTCTTAGAACGGGTCAGGTGGATATTGTTATTGGTACTCATCGTTTACTTTCTGATGATGTAAAGTTTAAGGATTTGGGTTTGTTAGTGGTGGATGAAGAGCATCGATTCGGAGTTCGCCAGAAGGAGTTGTTAAAGAAACGATTCAAGCTGGTGGATGTCCTGACCATGACAGCTACTCCTATCCCGCGCACCCTCTATTTTTCCATGATGGGGGCTCGAGACATGTCCACAATGAACACGCCCCCGTGTAATAGATTGCCAGTGATCACCCAAGTTGTACCTTTTGACAAAGATCTTATTCGGGAGGCTATTCTTCAGGAAGTTCGTCGGGGAGGTCAAGTTTTCTTTGTTCATAATCGGGTGCAATCTATCGATGCGGTTTTTACCATGTTGCGAAAACTATTGCCAGAGGTACGTTTTGGAGTAGCCCACGGCCAAATGCGACCCCATGACCTGGAGAAGGCTATGTTGGATTTTTTGAATAAGAAGTTTGATTGCTTGATTTCTACCATGATTATTGAGTCCGGGCTGGATATGCCAAATGTCAATACCTTAATTGTGAACCGTGCTGACAAATTTGGCTTGGCGCAGCTTTATCAGTTGCGTGGCAGAGTAGGGCGTTCCAATCGACAGGCGTACGCTTACTTCCTGGTACCTCCTTTCAAGCTTTTGACAGAAACAGCGCTGGAACGGTTACAGACACTGGAAGAGTTCATGGAACTGGGTTCGGGGTTACCCATTGCCCAAAAGGACTTGGAAATTCGAGGCGCAGGGAATCTTCTTGGTCCTCAGCAAAGTGGATTCATCAACGCTGTTGGTTTTGAACTTTACTGCAAAATCCTTGACGAAGCGGTGCAAAAACTTAAAGGTGAAACCGCGGGAGACAGGGAAGAGGTTCCAGAAGTGGAAACCCTGGTAGATGCAGATTGTCCCGCCTATATTCCTGAAGATTACGTGGCTATGGACTATGAAAGATTAGACATTTACCATCGGCTAAACGCTACTCGGAAGCTTGATGAATTGGAAGATCTAGAAGAGGAATTGCGCGATCGCTTTGGTCCCCTGCCCGAACAGACCCGGATGCTGTTCGATTTAACCGCGCTTCGTATTCTGGCAAATCAGTTGGGTCTGGAAAAAATACGTATGCGTAATGGTGAGTTAGTGGCTTATTTCTCCGATGCATTTTTTAGTCTCTCCAAGCACAAGGAACTTTTAGAGAAAATATTGGGTTCAATTGTCAAGTATTCTTCTAACTCGTTGAATTTTTTGCAAGGCCAAAAATTTGGTTTCCGGTTACGGTTGTCTTCACAAAACGAAGGTTCGCTGGTTTTTGCTAAAACTTTCTTTGAGAAGGTTGTTCGCAAAGTCGCATAGTAAGCAGTGACGTTTTTTAGGGAGTTTAATAGCAACTCAGGAGGCAGAAATGGCCAAGTATTTTGGCGAACGTTGGTTAATGGTAGGTATTCTGTGTGCCTTACTACTTTGGGGGTGCGAGAGCAAACGCCTACAAGTAGTAGCTAGGGTTGGTAACGACGCTATTACTTTGCAGGATTTAGAAAATGAAATGCTAAAGGGCAGACCGTTCCACGTAGTCGAGACTTTTTCTTTGGCCCAGAAAAGAGAATTTTTGAGAAAGATGATTGACAATAGACTCCAGTTGTTAGTAGCTAAGGAGCAAAGATTGGAGCAGCGGCCGGAGATTGCGATACAACTTCAGGATTTGAGGAAACGGATTGCCTATCGTGCGGCTATTGATAATGGGGTAGTGCTCAAAACTATTAATGAGGCAGAGATTAGAGATTTCTACTCTCATTCACGGGTTAAAGTTCGTGCTCGTCACATCCTGTTGAAATTGCCCCAAAATCCTACTGATGAGGAACTCCAAGAGGCAATGGACAAGGCGAATGATATCGTTAAACAATTGCTCACTGGAGCAGATTTTTCCGAAATTGCAAAGCAGTATTCAGAGGATAAAATGACCGCCAAACGTGGTGGTGATTTGGGATACGTGCAATGGGGAAGCAGGGACCCTGAATTTCAACGAGTTGTTTTTGCTCTTCAGAAGTTTCAAATTTCCCGCCCAGTGCGTACTTCTGCTGGAATTGAGATCATCCAGGTTGTTGATCGCCAAGTACTTCCTCAGCGTCCTTATGAACTTGCTCGGGAAGATATTATCCGTACCCTGAGCAGAAAAAAACAGGGCCAGCTGAGAGAAGCCTACCGAAACTACGTCGCAGAACTAAAAAAAACAAATAATGTAAATTTTCTTCAAGCAAACATCGACACTTTATGGACCTGGTTGAGTAGTGCAAAAAGCGACAGTGCTCGAAGGGCAGGGTTCTTAAACCCCAATAGGCAATTCGATACTCTCTCGGCCAAAGATCGTCAGATGGTTTTGGTACAATACAAAAGAGGCGAAATTAAAGTTGATGATTTTATTAAGCTGGTGCAGAAAATGTCACGCTTTGGCAATCCCAAGCCAATTAGACATCGCAGGCAAATAGAACAGATATTGAATAGTGAGCTAGAGTTTGAACTGCTTGCAGCCGAAGGAATGCGTCGAGGTTGGGATAGGCAAAGGAAATATCGAGTTCGCTACAACCAGCTTCGTGATCAGATTTTGTTGGATGAGATTCACAAGCGTGAAGTAGACCAAAAAGTAACAATCACTGATAAACAGTTGCGCGATTATTACCAGGCTAATCGGGACAATTACAAGACCCCACCCCAGATGGAAGTGCAGGAAATTCTTGTGACCAAGCGGGATGTAGCAGAGCGGGTTTATTCTTTGGCTAAACGGGGTAGCAATTTCGATAAACTGGCCGAGCAGTACAACGAATCGCTTGTTACTAAGGCCCAACGGGGTAGGTTGGGTTTCATTACCCCAGAGTCCCATGGCCAGATCAGTCGAGTGGCGTCTAAGATGAAAGTGGGAGAGATTCGAGGCCCGATCAAAATTGGACCTAATTTTTCTATCATCAAGGTGTTGAGTCGGAAAGAACCCCATTATCGTCCATTTGAAGAAGTAAAAGCCATGGTGAGAAGAGATTTGCACCAGGAATTAGTACAAAAGCGGCAACAGGAGTGGTTAGCTGAGCTCCGGAGTCGTGTCCCCACGCGGATATTTGAAGATGTGCTTCATCATAATATGGCTACAGACCCAAAAACTAATTAAGTGACAAACCATGAAAAAACAACAAGTAATACTTGGGTTCATTTTAATAGGGGTGATTTGGATTTCTTGCCATAACTCGAAAGAAACTCCTCAGATTGTAGCCAGAGTTGGAAATGCAGTTTTGACACGCGAAATGGTTGAAAGGGAGATACCTAAAGACCTCTCCACAATGATAACTCAAGACAAGAAAAGGAGTTTTGTGCGGCGCTGGATTGATTCCGAAGTGCTCTATCAGGAGGCGCTTAGACGCGGGTTGGGACAATCACCAGAAATTCAACGCGAACTGGAAAAATTGCAAAAAGACTTATTGATCAGTAAATTGTTAGATCAAGAAATAAGCTCTGAACTCCAAGTTTCGGAACAGGAAATCATTGACTATTACGAGCAAAATAAGGACAGTTTCATTCGTGATGATGATGAGGTACGATTTGAATTCTTGATTTTGGATTCGAAAAAAGAGGCTATTGCTGTTAAGAACGAAATCCGCAAAGGTAAAACGTTTGAACAACTTGCCACGGAGAAATTTCCTCTTCTGGCCAAAGATCGGGGATGGGACTCGGGATATGTGAAGTACACTGATTTGATGTTCGAACTGAGGAGAATAATCAAACGTTTGTCAGTCAAACAGCTTTATGGCCCGTTGAAAACTGAGTTGGGGTATTATGTGATTCGATTAGTGGATCGTCAACCCCGTGGAAGTGTGCGAAGCTTGAAAGAGGTTCGCTCTGAGATTGAGTCTCGTCTAAAAGTAGAAAAACAGCGGGAACTTTATCACCGCTTTCTACTTTCACTAAAAGCGAAGCGCAAAATCCAGATGAATCTCTCGGCCTTAGAAGATACCCTGGTAGATTCCACAATTGTAAAAGAAAGGGAGTGAACTTACCATGAAAAGACTATTCGTATTGGTTGTGACAGTTTTTGTTTGCAGTACTACCTTAGCTTGGTCACAACAACTGCTGGATGGCATCGCTGCTATTGTGGGGGATGAAATTATTCTGGAATCTGAGGTTGCCCAATATGCTGCGACGTTGGCACTGCAGATGAAGCTTGATATTCAGAACGAGCCTCAGAAGTTCAACGAGCTGCAGAAAAATAGCTTGCAGAATTTGATTGTTCAAAAAATCCTTTTGACTAAAGCCCGGGAAGATACTATTGTTGTAGAAGATAGTCAGGTGGAACAAGTTTTGGAACAGCAGATCAACCAATGGATTCAGCAAATTGGCTCGGAACGAAAAGTGGAAGAATACTTTGGCAGTTCCATGAACAAAATAAAAAGACGGGTTCGCAAAGAGATTAGAGAGCACTTGATGGTTGAAAAGTTACAACAACAAAAATTACAAGAGGTTAAAATTACTCGACAGGAGGTAGAACAATTCTATCAGACCAACCGTGACAGCTTGCCGGAGTTAAAAGAATCGGTAGAGATTAGTCATATTCTACTACAGGTGACACCTGGTGCTGAGAGTAAACAACAGGCCAGGGAGAAGATTGCTGGCATTTTGGAGCGATTGCGCTCTGGAGAAGATTTTGCAGAATTAGCCCGGCAGTATTCAGAAGACCCTGGTTCGGCAGCCAAGGGTGGAGAACTGGGTTTTATTCAACGAGGCGATTTTGTTAAAGATTTTGAGGAAAAGGCTTTTGCTTTGCAGCCAGGGCAGATCTCTGATATCGTAGAAACCCAGTTTGGTTTTCACATTATTCAAATGCTTGAACGGCGCGGCGAGAAGATTAATGTACGTCATATCCTTATTCGAACCAGGCCAACTAAAGCCGATGAAGAACGTACCCTGAAACTACTTCTGGCCATTCGCGATAGTTGTTTAGCCGGAGCAGATTTTGCCGAAATGGCGAAACGTTATTCGAATGATGAAACTACTGCTGACAAAGGCGGATACTTGGGGTGGTTCGAGGTCGAAAAGTTGCAGTTGCCAGAGTTTAAAAGTGTAGTTAAAGAACTGAAAATCGGAGAAATTAGCCAACCTTTTCGGACCCGCTTCGGTTACCATATTGTTAAGTTGCTCAATCGACGAGAAGGGGGAAAATTAAGCTTACAGCGCGACTGGGAACAGATTGAACAATGGGCGTTGATGGACAAACGAAGTCGGGCGATGCAAAAATGGGTAGAGGAGCTGAAAAAGAATCTCTACATCGAAATCAAGGATGAGATCAAGGAATAGGTCGGAACTATTAACCCAGATTCGGGGAAAATCTGTTAAAGATTTTTTCCAAATCTGGGATTAAAATTTTGTGGATGCAATTGAAATTCATGCCAGTTTAAAACTATCCGAATCCATGTCACAACAGTCAAAATCTCTCCGGCAGAAGGTTATTATTTTTCTCCTTCTGATTTTTTCTGTCTGTATCTGGACGTATTATCCAGAGGCTCAAGAGCACATTCTTATCTTGCATTGGAATGACTTTCATGCTCAAAATCTCCCGATTTTAGAAAAAGTAAACGGCAGCTGGGTAAAAGTAGGGGGAGCAGCCACCTTGAAAGCATATATTGAGAAATTGAAAGCAGAGGGTTTGCCTACTGCTATTGTACATGCAGGCGACGAATTTCAGGGCACACCTATTTCTACCATCACTAAAGGAAAATCGCAGATTGAGCTACTAAATTTGTTCGATATCGATGTGATGACCCTGGGCAATCACGAATTTGATTATGGACGCGACGTTCTCCAACAGCGTCTAAAGGAAGCTCAATTTCCTATTATCTCTGCCAATATTTTTGACAAACGTAACGCCAAGTTATTTGTCTCTCCCTATTACATTGAGAAGATCGGCAAGGTAAAAATTGGTTTTATTGGTCTGATAACTAAGGAGTTACCTTTTCTGACACTTCCCCGTAACGTGGCAGGGTTGAAAATTCTCTCCCCTGAGATGACAGCAAGGCAGTACATTCATCTCTTGAAAGATTCGGTAGACGTAATTGTGGTAGTCAGTCACATGGGAATAGCGGCTGATCGCCGCTTAGCCCAAAAGGTAGCCGGGATTGATGTAATCATCGGTGGACACAGCCATACTGTACTTACCACTCCGGAGTTAGTAAATGGAACCATCATCTGTCAGGCAGGATCCCACGGGCGGTATTTGGGAAGAGTCGATCTTTGGGTAGATACTTTGAAAGATACCGTACTTTCATTCAAAGGTCAGTTGATACCGACGGTGGTGGAGAATATTTTGCCGGATTCTGTAGTGTTAGCTAAGGTACAGAAATTGGAACAGGAGGTAGACAGGGAATTAAATGTAGTGATTGGCACTTTGGAAAGGGATTGGGTACGAAATTCCCGGGGAGAGAGTAATATCGGAAACTGGTTAGCAGATGTTATGCGGGACTATGCCCAGGCCGATGTGGCATTTCAAAATAGCGGCGGAATTCGCAAGGACCTGAAAGCCGGGCCAATTACCAAGCGCGACATCTGGGAAATCGCTCCGTTTTCTAATCATTTTGTGGTATTTGAAGTTACTGGTAGCGAGTTAAAGAGTATTTTGGAACACAATATTAGCGGCCGAGGCAGCTTTTTACAGACTTCGGGAGTGGAGGTTGAATATGATCCTGGGCGTCCCAGAGGTCAGCGCATTCTTTCTGTAAAAGTCAAAGGCAGGGTCCTCCAGAGCGAACGAAAGTATTTAGTGGTTGCAAATAACTATATGACGGAAAATTTCTATCGTATTTTCCATCTTCCGCCCCACAATCGCAATTTTCGATCACTTCCAAAACTTGATCGAGATGTATTTATCGAAGCAGTGCAACAGCAAAGGGTACTGGATGGGAAACTTAAACGTCGCTACCATGCAGTTTCAACTCGAGGTAGATGGTGAGCTCCAATGGAATTTGGAGTAGCAGTTAAGCTGTTTAAACAAAGTGTGGTGAAGAATAAATGGCTGAAATTGGGGGAATGATTTTTTTCTTTTTGGTGCTTCTGGTAGGAATTGTAGTAATTCCTTTCGGAATTGCTGGGACATTCATCATTGTAGCTGATGCTCTGGTTTTTGGCTTGATAACCCATTTTCAGAAGATAAGTTTGGGTTTTGTTGGCATCCTCTTGTTGATAGCCATTGCGATTGAGCTGGTGGAATATGTATTGACAGCGGTTATGACCAAGCGCTATGGTTCGTCCACGTGGGGAGTGTGGGGTTCAATCATAGGTGGCTTTTTCGGCGCACTGTGGGGTACACCGGTGTTACCACCGCTGGGCGTGTTGCTGGGGGCGTTTGTAGGCGCCTTTCTGGGAGCCTATTTATTTGAATATTTCAAGTTTCAAGATTTCACGCGAGCACTGCGCGCTGGTTGGGGTGCGTTTGTGGGAGCAGTAGGAGGCAAGATGTTAAAGATAATAGTGGCTATTGCTATGGTAGTTATTATTATCGCCAAAACCATTTAGTGGGTCAAGGTATGAATAAAAACGAATATGGTAGGGATGAAAAAACTTTCCTCTTTATGGTGAGAATGTTCCTAATCTTGGGACTAATTTTATGGTGTGAAGGGATCAGCACTCAGTTGTGGGCGCAAGGAGGCTTTACCATTGCGCGGGTGAAGTACAGTGGCGGCGGGGATTGGTACAATGATCCTTGCATCATTCCCAATTTGCTAAAGTTTATTCATCAGGAAGTTGGGATTCCGGTAGCAAAAAATGAGGCGCGTGTGTCCCTTACCGACGAGGCGTTATTTTCCTACCCGATCATTTTTCTTACCGGGCATGGGCGAATTAAATTTTCTGATTTGGAAGTAAAGCGGCTTCGTTATTACCTTACTCATGGTGGATTTCTCTACGCCGATGATGATTATGGTATGGACAAATATTTTCGGCGAGAAATCAAGAAAGTTTTCCCACAAAAAAAGCTGGTGGAATTGCCGTTTTCCCATGGAATTTATCATAGCCATTTTGATTTTCCGAATGGCTTGCCCAAAATTCACGAGCATGATGGTGGGCCACCTCACGGCTATGGTATTTTTTATGAAAACCGATTAGTAGTTTACTATACCTTTTCTACCAATATTTCCGATGGATGGGCTGATCCTGATGTTCACCACGATCCGCCACATATTCGCCAGGCAGCCCTGCAGATGGGAGTGAATATTGTGGTCTGGGCATTGATGAACTGAGATGAACGACGGGCAAATGAGAAACGCAGAGTCAAATTATCTTGCCATCCGCAGTAAACTGAGCCGTTTAAGACGTCGCCAGCTGGCAATACAAAGCTGTAACGGAGTGTTATGGTTTGTGGGATACGGATTTGTTGCCACAGCTACAGCCAGTTTGCTCGAAG
>Ga0164318_10000528_pt1 | contig 29699 bp, 27 predicted proteins | sample GuaBasSedimGuay9_FD_113734 | JGI IMG/M metagenome (GOLD analysis project Ga0164318, IMG submission 113734) | Subseafloor sediment microbial communities from Guaymas Basin, Gulf of California, Mexico - Guay9, Core 4571-4, 0-3 cm | ecosystem: Environmental > Aquatic > Marine > Hydrothermal vents...
ATAAGACATTAAAAAATAATTGGATGTTTGAAGACTTTTCCGAGTTTAAATTAGCGTAATCAGCTTAACATATAGAAACACAAAAACTTAGAGTAGAAAATTATAGACTTTTAACATAGGAGATATTGATGCAGGGATGGACATTCCGTGGCTTGCCGAATATTATAAGACGGCGGATATTATTGTAGGGGAGGCCAGACATTTTCTTGAGACGAGTAACACAAAATTTGATTTAATATATTATGCCTTTTTAGATCCCAAGGCTATCCTTTCTGAGAATATTGTGCCTGATGTGAGTTTTCTTTATACGAGGCAAGGTATAAAAACGGCTTATAGTCGTTTGTCTGAAAATGGCTGGCTTATAATAAGACGGGTTTATATTAAAGCATTTGAGGAGGAATTTATTGAGCGCCACTGTAGCACATTAACGGCTGCCGGGATAAAAAGAGATCAGATTTTATTTCTAAAGTCAGAGAAGACTTATTCCCAAGGTGCGCTTGAACTTTGTTGGGCAGTTATTGTTGTGGCAAAAAATTCTGAGAGTATTTACAGGTTAAAGAATGAAGATACTGCTCGTGGTACCTTAATCGAAGCGACATGGAAAGTAAAAGAGGAATCTATCATTACTGATTCGCATCCTTTTTCATTTATACCGAAACTTAAATTTTCTTCTCTTTTGGATATAGACCTTTTGCGTCCGTATGTGCTTGTTTTTATTATTTTTTTGTTAATAGCGTCAGGATTTTTTATTTTATCAAGCCTTAGCTCAGTAAATTTCTTTTTATTGGGTTATGCGTATATGCTTTTTGAAAGTATTGTTATTTATCATTCTTTTTTATTGATTGGAAACCCTTCGTTAAGCGCCGGCATTGCCATTGGAGTTTTTCTTATAAGTAATTCCTTTGGAAGTATGTATTCGGAAAATTTTAAAAAAAAGAAGAAGCTATTATTTATCCTGCCTGCCGTTGTTTTTATATTCGGATTTTTCTTCATTGATTCTATATCATTTATAGTGAAATTTTCTCCTTTGATTAGGCTGCTTTGGTTTTCCCTCATTCTGTTTCCCTTGGGATTTTTAATTGGAACATTGTTTCCTATTTTCCTAAGATGTTTCATAGAAAAAAGCGTTTCTTATCTTTATTTTATCGATCTTATTGGATGTGCCGTGGCCCCTTTAACTTTTTCTTTTATGATGGTTATGTACGGACTTACAGCGCCTGTAATGGTATCGTTTATGTGTTATTTTATTGTGATTTTTATTTTAAATATGAGGGATTAGCTGATATAATGCAATTATTTGAATATAATTGTAAGCTGAATTTGCGATTCTTTTATTCATCCCGTTAGACAGTAAGCAAATATCATGATCTGACGGGATATAAGTTTTATGATTTTGAAGATTATATAAGGTTTTTACTTTATTTCATAGTTGTCTAACGGGATTCTTTCCGTAAAGGGATGTAGCCCCGCCCTTTCTGGTAACTAAGGAGTCGGAAAGGGCGGGACATCGCCCCAGAACGGCGTGGATAGAAACAATTGACAAAATTTATAAAAGAGGCTAAATTATATGCCTTAAAATATTGTATGCTCTTTTTATTTTTAAGAATAAAAAAATTAGTACCGTAACTTAGAGCAGAGTTTTTTGGCTTTTAAGTTACGTATTTTACTATATATAAAATAAAAATTATAAAACTAAGAAAAGGAAAAAACCATAAATCAGCATAGTAATTTATAAAGCTGTTTTGGCTTCATAGATTACGTGCTCATGAAAAGGAGGAGGAACGATGAAAGGATTAGTTGTGTTATTTATGGTAAGTGCGTTAATGTTGACTACTTGTGTATCTTTATATGCACAAGAAGAGCAGAATGATCAAGATACTTATGGTGACGAAGTTGCTTACAAGTTAAAAAGAGGCGTTCTTAATGTATTCAGTTGTATCGGCGAAGTCGGTAAAGGGATTAATGATGAAATGCAGGCTGCTGACAATCAGGCTTTTGGCGCCCTTACAGGTGTTTTTACAGGAACCGGGAAAATGATTCTTAGAGCTGCAAGCGGTATCTATGATATCGTTGTATCTCCTATTCCTCATATGCCTACTTTCCCAGTTGAGCCGGAAATGTTGTATACTGGTGAGAAACCGGAAAAGCCACAAAGAATTATAGACGCAGAAGTTCCTAGCAAGTCTTAATCTTAAGGGAAAGGTATAAAGAAAGTTTTTTAATTTTAAAATGCCCTTTATTTTTAAAAAAATAAGGGGCATTTTTTTATGTCTTTTAGAAAAGTGTAAGTTGATGTTCTTCTTCTGTTTCTTTTCGTTTGTATTCACTTTTATGCAATTCAGTTAATTCTATTTCGATGTCATCAAGAAATATACTTCGTTCAAGCTGGTATTGCCTGCCGAAAAGAAATCGTTTTTTGGCGTGTGTTAGGAAGAGAATTTTTTTTGCGCGTGTCATTCCTACGTAAAGAAGTCTCCTCTCTTCATCAATATCGCATTGCTGATTTTCAAAAAGGGAATACGGGATAAGACCGTTCTCGCAGCCCACTATAAAAACACAATTAAATTCAAGCCCTTTGGCTGCATGGAGACTCATGAGAGTAACGTTTTCAGTGTTAGGTTTATACATATCCACATCGATGCCAAGTGCAGTAAAGTCTAAAAATGCTTTTGTGGCATTACCGAAATCCTGTGCAATAGTAAGCAGTTTTTTAAACAGTTGTTCGTTTTTTCCCCTTTCTTTGAGAAAGTAATTATCGATAATCGAGGTGAGAAAATTTTGCAATCCCTTTTTGTCCAGCAGATTTTTTAATTCAATGATTTCATGATGAGTTATAATTTTTTTATCAAGAACCTCATCCTTCAAGAATGAATTATCAGGATTATAGGCCAATTTTAGAATTGTAATAACTGATCTTATCGGCTCTTGCCGCAGGAAGGAATCATCAGCAACTGTCTGATAAGGAATGCTGTGGTCATTAAAGGCTTTCTCGATGACTTTCATTTGAGCCTTTGTCCTGGCAAGAACGGCAAAATCAGAAAGACTTGAAATTTCCTCATGAGAATTCCCTTCGGTTATGTCGCTATCCATTGAGTAAAAACGTAGTCCGCCCATCATGCTCTCGATAGTGCGCGCAACATATTCTGCTTCACTTTTATCTGAGGCGTTAGGAGCAATAGTAATTTTTACTCCTTTATGCAGGGCTTCTAGGCAGGATGAGTTTTTGATAATATTGCCTGATGCAGTAAGTATATGTCCGCTGCAGCGGTAACTTGTCTTGAGACTGTACATTGCCGAGCCTGGATAATCATTCATGAATTTTTTTATGAATTTTATATCTGCTCCCCGGAATCCATAAATTGCCTGATTAACATCACCGATAACGCAGAGGTTTGAGGCCTCATCGGGCATAAGCATTTTAATTAAGGTGTATTGGGCGTAGTTGATGTCTTGATATTCATCAACAAGAATCCATTTATACTTTTTCTGATATGAGGCTAAAATCTCTGGATACGTGCGGAACATTATAATTGTTTGATAAAGGAGGTCGTCTAGGTCAAAAGCATTCTGTTCTTTAAGCAGTGCCTCATATTGAATAAAGGCTTGAGCAACTGAAGCATCTTTAATATTAGCCTGTGTTTTTAAGTTTTGTTTTATTTTTGTTATATCAAAGGCTAACTGCCGGGTATGTTTTTTCCCGCTCTTCATTTTTACCGCAATTATACGTTCTTTATCCTCTTCATCAATCAACGAGAAGTTTTGTCTTCTTCTTGCTTTTTCAAAATATTCTTTCAGTATGGAAAGGCCTAGCGAGTGAAAGGTAAGGATGGTGGATTTTTCTAAGACACTCTTTGATTGTAATAGGTGGCTTAGGCGGTATTTCATTTCATTCGCGGCTTTATTGGTGAATGTAACAGCGAGGATATTTTCAGGCGATACCTTTTTTTCCTGTAAAAGCCAGGCGATACGGTGAGTAAGCACGCGTGTTTTGCCCGTGCCAGGTCCTGCAATAATTAGAGCGGGTCCGTGAAAGTGTCTGGCGCACTTTTGCTGCTCTGGGTTGAGCTCTTCAAGGGATTTCCTAACCGAGATAGATTTTTGTGATTTTACTTTTTCAACCTCCTCTGATGGCTGTGATGAGGGAGAAATTTTAAGATTTTTGTATTCTTCAAGATTAAAATTGAGAATTTTACGCTCAGGTGGTCTTTTGGGAATTTTTTCTTCGATAAGGTCTTTAAATAAAGAGTCTTTTGTCTTCATAGCTTTTATTTCACCTTCGGCAAAGACTTTTATCTGGCCGTATTCTCCGTCAAAGCCTTCTTTAATATAAATTTCTTTATTGCGCATTCGCCGTACGGCCTCGGCAATGATTTCATTGCTTTTTTTCTCGAGTTTATCAATTGGACAATTAAGCAGTACTTCAAATTCCGAGCCAATTTTTTTTATAAGAGCATTGTATGCATGATTTACTTGTTTTGTGTTTGGTCCGGTGCGCATAATTTCTGATAAAATTTCTTTTAAAGGAATAAGAGAATAAAATGGGGACCTGCTTTTTCTTTCTGTAATGTCATCCCTGTCAGCTAGTTCGGCAACGCGGTTCATTACACCAATAGTAACTTTCCTGCCGCATACAGGACATATAGCCTTGTTTTTAATTGTTTCCACCGGATTCCAGCACACACCGCACTTACGATGGCCGGCATAATGATATTTTCCCTCTTGAGGAAAAAATTCTACTGTACCGAGGAAATGACGGGGATCGGCTGACTTTATTGCATGGATGATTGCATCATAGGATAAGTCTGTATCAAAGAGGTTTGCTTCCCGGCCTAATTTTTCCGGTGAATGAGCATCGGAGTTTGAGATAATTGTGTATTTATCGAGGAATGAACATATCCAGTTCATAGGTGGATCGGAGGACAGGCCTGTTTCTACCGCGAAAATATTGTCTGCAAGGTCGCCGTAACATTCTTCAATAGTGTCGAAACCTGACTTGTCACCAAGTACAGAAAACCATGGTGTCCATATATGAGCCGGAATGAAGAAAGTCCGGCTTGAGGAATTCAGTGCTATCTCAAGTAGGTCACGTGCATCAAGCCCTAAGATAGGCCGACCGTCTGAGGTTATATTACCTCCAAGTTTAAGGAGTTCGTGCTGAATACGCTCCACAGTCTCAAAATCAGGGGCAAAAATTAGGTTATGTACTTTACGTACTTTGCCGTGTTTTTTATAAATTGTACTTATTTCAGAGGTGAGCATAAAACGAACCTGGGGCTCATCAGTGGATCCGGAAGGGATTGAGGTAGCATGATTTTTTCTTAAATTTTCTTTTAATTTGAAGAGGCCATCTTCAGCCGGTATTAATTTTTCTTTAATTTCTTTAATCCAGCCCGGATGGGTAAAGTCCCCAATACCTATGAGGCTGATTCCTTTGATACGTGCCCAGTAATCGAGTTCCTCCGGTACAAGGGTCTTGCTTGTAGATATTGAATAGTGAGAGTGAATATGGAAGTCACCGATGAATTTCATTGTTTTGTTTTTAATTAGAAGCGAGTGGTTATTTTTAAATAAAGGTGCATACTATTGTATACTTAATGATTATCGAATCAACTACTTTATTAATCAGCTTTATCCCTAAGGGGCTTGCTTTTTTAAACGATTAGCGTTACTCTAGTATCCCTATTAGCGAGGTAAAGTATGAATAATATATATATTGGAACCTCAGGATGGAATTATAAACATTGGGTTAGGCTTTTTTATCCTGAAGAGTTACCCGCAAGAGAATGGCTTGGGTATTATTGCCGGCATTTTAGTACTGTAGAGATAAACAATAGTTTTTATCATTTGCCTTCCACTGAAACATTCAAAAAATGGTATAAGGAATCTCCGGATAGTTTTATCTTTTCAGTTAAGGCGAGCCGTTTTATTACACATATGAAAAAGTTAAAAGGCACTGAGGAGGCAACAAATAATTTTTTAACTAATGCTTCTTATTTAAAGGAAAAATTAGGACCCATACTTTTTCAATTGCCCCCTTATTGGAAGGTAAATGCAGAGCGTCTGGTTTCTTTTATAGATCTTCTCCCTAAGAGGAGGAAATATGTTTTTGAATTCAGGGATCCCTCTTGGTTTAATGATGAGGTGTTTAATGTTTTAAATAGTAAGAATGTCGCATTTTGTGTTCATGATATGATACGTAGTGGTTGCCCCAGAGTAGCTACCGGCTCATTTGCTTATATACGTTTTCATGGTACAACGTCTAAATACAGGGGAAAATATTCACAAGATCAATTAGCAGAATGGCTTTCGTTCATAAAGGAATGCCAGAGGGGTAGTGATGTTTATGTCTATTTTAACAATGATCAGAACTGTTTTGCCGTGGAGAATGCACGTGAGCTGGATGAGATGTGCGCATGATATAAAAGTAAAAATGAATAAATATTTTTTATATTCGTTATATAAGTAAAAGTAAGATTAAAAATTTTATAGGTTCTATTATTATCCATTAGTGGCAAAATTTTAAAAATCAATAGCTTGTGAATATATAATATGTAAATTTTAACCATTAAGAGGAGGAAAGATTATGAAGAAGGGGAAAAGGATTTTTTCTGGCAAAGTTTATTTTCTTATGCTTTTAGTCGTGATTTTTTACGGCCTATCCTTTGTGTTGAATCCAATACTTTATGCTGCGGATGAAGCAGATGCCGAGAAGAGCCAGCAAACTTCAGAGAGCGGGTCTGATGTTTGGGTTGATGAGGAAGATAATTATTTTAGCGAATGGAACCCGCGGGAAGATATGGCTAAGATGCAGAAAAATATGGGGGAGATGTTTCGCAATATGTTGAAGCACGGTCTGTCACGCTCTTGGTCCGAAAATAGGGGAGAGGGCTATCCTGAATTTGACCCGAATATAGACATAAAAGAAGCTGAAGGCGATTATTTTATTTATTTGGATTTACCCGGAATGGATAAAAGCAAAATTTATGCTGATGTTACTGATAACATATTGACGATTCACGGTGAACGTGAAATTGACGTGGAAGAAAAATCTGAAGATACTGATGGTGAATATAAATATTATAGGAGAGAACGTAGTTTCGGTAAATTCCAGCGCAGTATAACCCTTCCTGAAAATGCAGATACAGATAAAATAGCAGCTAAATATGATAACGGGGTTTTGGTTATAACGGTACCTAAAAAGAAAATAGAAGAAGAGCCTAAAAAGACTAAAGATATTAAGATTTTATAACTGCCTTTATTAAGTAAAGTTTGAGGGAAATACCTTTTTTAAGGCTTGACCATTATATTCCTTTCAGTCACAGGGATAAATTATCCCATTGGCCCTCCTGAGGAGTTAACTCTTCAAAAGTGGTTGACAAAAAGATATATTTAAGTAACATCTTAAGCTATACCGTTAATATGTAATTGGTTATTTTGTCTATATTTTCCATTAAAGGGACCCAGATGGAACAAGAAAATATTGAAATTCTTAAATCTAAATGTGGCAAAGTCAATTTTGAAAAACTTACTGCATTGAATAATCAGCATGTGCTTAATTTTGTTGCCAGATATGTAGAACACTGTAACCCTGACTCTGTTTTTGTGCGTACTGATAAATCTGAAGATATTCTTTACATTCGCAGTAAGGCTGTTGAGTTAGGGGAAGAAACCGCACTGGCCCTTAACGGTCATACGGTTCATTTTGACGGTTATTATGATCAGGGACGAGATAAACAAAACACGAAATTTTTAATTAGCTCTGAATTAAATTTAGGTTCAAATCTCAATTGTATTGATCGGGACCAGGGTCTTGCAGAGGTTAAAGAGTTAATGAAAAATAGCATGCAAGGAAAAGAAGTTTTTATATTATTTTTGTGCCTTGGTCCGGTTAATTCAGAATTTTCACTCTACGGCATTCAAATTACCGATTCCGCATACGTAGCCCATTCCGAGGACATATTATATAGACCTGCATATGAGGCATTTAAAGAGGCAGGGGAAAAAATAGAGTTTTTTAAATATGTCCATTCTGCCGGGGAATTGGAAAATCATGTAAGTAAGAATGTTGAGAAGAGGAGAATTTATACCGATTTTGTTAATTCCACCGTTTATAGTGTTAATACACAGTATGCAGGAAATACACTTGGTCTGAAAAAGCTCTCCCTCCGCCTTACTATAAATAAGGCAGATAAAAGTAATTGGCTTTCAGAACATATGTTTGTCATGAACGTGTTCGGTCCTAATAATCGTAAGACCTATTTTACTGGGGCCTTTCCCAGTGCCTGCGGGAAGACGTCGACTTGCATGGTAAAGGGTGGCTCTATAATAGGTGACGATATTGCTTATTTGAGAAAAAGAGATGGGAATGTATTTGCGGTAAATGTTGAGCGTGGTATCTTTGGAATTATCAGGGATGTAAACCCTAAGGATGACCCTTTGATCTGGGATGTTTTGACTCAGCCCGGAGAAGTTATTTTTTCAAATGTGCTTATTAATAAAAAAGTTCCGTATTGGCTCGGAAGTAAACAAGATGTACCTAGTGAGGGAGTAAATTTTTCCGGCAAATGGACAAAAGATAAGACTGATGATAACGGCAAGTCGATCCCGTGTTCTCATCTTAACGCACGCTACACTATAAAATTAAACGAATTGAAGAACTGTGACCCTGAATACGAAAATCCAAAGGGGGTTAAAGTCAGCGGCATTATTTACGGTGGGCGTGATTCGGATACATGGCCTCCTGTGTTTCAGAGTTTTGACTGGAATCATGGTGTAATAACAATTGCAAGCTCGCTCGAGTCAGAGACAACTTCCGCAACGTTAGGAAAAGAAGGTGTACGTAAATTTAACCTAATGGCCAATCTTGATTTTTTATCTATCCCTATCGGTAAATATATTCAGAATCATCTTTCATTTATTAATGATGTTGAGGAAGTGCCTCTTATTTTTGGAGTTAATTATTTTCAGAAAGATAAGAAAGGAAAATATTTAACCGGAATGCAGGATAAGCGGGTGTGGCTTAGATGGATGGAGTTGCGCGTTCATAATGATGTAAGGGCCTTACATACACCGATTGGATTGATTCCAGAATATGAAGATATTAAAAAATTATTCGAGGATACTCTTGGGGAGAAATATTCTAAGGAAAATTATCAGCAGCAATTTACTTTACATATCCCGGAGAATCTTTCCAAGATAGAAAGAATCAGGGTGCTGTATGATTTTAACTGTACAGACGTACCCGATATTTTGTTTCAGATGCTTGATGAGCAGAAGAGGAGACTCATTCAACTCAAGGGATCTCATGGTGATTATGTTTCCCCGTTTATTTTCAAAGAAGTATAATTTTTTTAAAGTATTTACAAGTTCAATAGATTAATTTTTTCCTCATCCCCCCCCCATAGGGGGTATTTTTTTAATATTAACTCCAAAAAGGAGTTAATATTAAAAATAGAAGCCTAAAAAATATGGTATAAAAAGTAATTGATTAATAAATGTGAAAATACTACAATAATTATCAATAAGGTTTAATATTATTTCTATAAGAGGGAAATTCATTTTAATCAGGAAACAAAGATAGACCTTCTTATAGAGGGAAGATTGTAAGAAAAAGGTAGAATCAGCTTCGTGAGACTTCAAAGCAAAATCGAAGGATATTAAAATTTTTGACGGGGTCCTATTAGGATGAGTGGACCTCGTTTTTTTATATATGAAGTAAGGGGATTTTTTAGAAAGTATAGGGATATTTTTAAAAAAGGGGGATATGCTTGTGAAACGAGTTTTTGTTGGCGTTACTGTAACATTGATTTTTATGACGGTATTTCTAACTAATAGTGAGGCAGCAGAAAAAAAGATTGAAAATGGTAAAAAAGTAACATTTGATTATGTATTAAGCATTGATGGTCAGCAATTGGAGACCTCAGAGACAACAGGTCCTTTTGAATATATACACGGAGAAGGTGGAATCATTAAAGGGTTAGAGAAGAGGATTGAAGGGCTTAAAGTCGGTTCTGAGAAAACAATCACCGTGCCTTCCGCTGAGGCCTATGGTCCTGTGAGGCCTAATGCACTTCGCGAGTTTCCTAAGTCTTCTTTTCCTGAAAATTTTGAACCCAAGGTTGGGGCAATAATACAGCTCCAAAATCAAAGTGGACAGAAATTCCCTGCGACGATTCAAGAAGTTAAGGAAGATACAGTGATGCTTAATTTAAATCACCCTCTTGCAGGTAAAGATTTACAATTTGATGTTAAGATTGTAGATATTCAATAAAAGCTTACTCGGTGAGTTTGCAGCTATGATAAGTAAAGCAGAAAGAAAGGTAAAAGGAGGTTAGGCGCATATGGTAAAAGGTACAGTGAAGTGGTTTGATGTAAAAAAAGGATATGGTTTTATTGCGACTGAAGATGGGAAAGATGTATTTGTCCATTTTAGCGTAATACAGGGCGATGGATTTAAGTCCTTAGAAGAAGGACAGCCGGTTGAGGTAGAGGTGGAAGAAAATGCAAAAGGATTAACTGCTAAAAGTGTTGTAAAAAAATAAAGAAGTTTTTTTAGATTTAGCGGTCTTTTATAGAGAATCAGAATTTCGATAAAAATATTTTTTGCTTTTACTATGCGTGTGCCTTTCATATGAATTTTGTTTATCGAGAAGCAGAAAGTTATATCAATTGATAAAAAAGGGGTAAATATTTACCCCTTTTTTTATTATATAAAATTAATATAGTTAGCATTGCGGAATGAATAAGATTGCGTATAAATTACCAAAAGAATTTATTTCACGAATTAATACGTTCCTTCCTAAAGTATCTGTCCGCATATTAAATGCTCTCACAGCCTCACCCCTGACAACATTTCGAATAAACCGCATTAAAATTGATATCGCGAGATGGAAGATGTATATGAAGCAGGAACATATTCTCACCCAGAGCGTATCCTGGTCTAAGGAGGCATTTATATTGAAGAACATGTCTCAGCGGCAATTGCAGGAGACTTCAGCATATCAAGAAGGTTTGATTTATTTGCAGAATTTATCAAGCATGGTGCCAGTAATCCTGATGAAGCCAGCCCCAGGTGAGCGGATTCTTGATTTATGTGCAGCTCCGGGAAGCAAAACAACACAAATAGCTAGCATTACTGATAATAAGGCTTCTATTGTGGCAGTAGAGAAAATAAGGCCGCGTTTTTTTCGTCTCCGTGCTAATGTGGAAAAGCAAGGGGTTACTTCTGCACGTCTTATGTTGGGTGACGGTAATGCAATTGCCCGGAAGTTTCCTGAATATTTCGATAAAGTTTTATTAGATGCTCCATGTAGTTCAGAAGGGTTATTTAATGCTCACAACGACCGGACATATTCTTATTGGTCGTTGCGCAAGGTAAAAGAAATGCAGTATAAGCAGAAACGTCTAATTTCAGCGGCATGGAATGCTCTCCAGAAGGGAGGGACAATGGTTTATTCGACTTGTACATTCTCGCCCGAGGAAAATGAGGAAGTCATTAATTGGCTCATTAAAAAGTTTCCTGATGAAGTTAAGGTCGAAGAACCACAACTGCCGTTTCCTAATTATATTAAGGGATTAACCAATATGGGTGAAAAATCGTTCAACCCTGATATACGAAAGACACGGCGAATACTCCCCACTGAGGCCATGGAAGGTTTTTTTATTGCAGTTTTACGAAAAGTATAGACAAAGATCATTACATCCCCCGCCCCTTTGGGGCACCCCCTTTTTTAACCCCGTTAGAGAATATAAAAAATAAATATTAAGGAATTTAATCTATTAACAAAAATTAATTAAGCCTTCACGCTTTCTTCAATTCACCTCTCTAACGGGGTTAAGGGGAAATGCTAAAAAAATTAATCCCACCTATAAAGGGGGGTAAGGGGGGTGTTCCGGTCTGTTGTCTTATCCCTTTATTGCACCCGATAGATAGCCTGCCCTTAAATATTTCTGAAGTACTAAAGTTAAGATAAGTACCGGCACGGTAATAAAGACTGCATAAGTCGCTGAGGAGAATATATCTCCGCGTGATATGTAGTAATACATCTTCAAGGGCATAGTTGGATTTGCCAGAGTCAAATAGGATGCATAAATAAATTCATCCCAGGAAAGCAGAAATGAGAATATTCCGGCTACGCTTATTCCGCCGAGGGAAAGAGGAATAATTATTTTCACAATAGCGCCTAGGCGTGAGCAACCGTCAATGTATGCTTGTTCTTCAAGCTCGCGAGGGAATCCTGAAAATACTCCGACCAGGATGAAACAGGTTACAGGTAGAATTCGTATTACGTGTGCGAGCACTAATCCTAGAGTCGTATCAAAAAGCCCCATCCTCATGAAGGTTGTTGAAACCGAGAGAGCAATACTTATTTCTGGGATCATGCGTGTTACGAAAATTGCAAGAAGAAGGAAATATCTCGTTTTGTAATTAAACCGGGCTATTGCATATGCAGCAGGCAGAGCAATAAAAAGAGCTAGGAGACTTGCCGAAAATGCGGTTAGGATACTTTTGTAAAGAGGCATAAAGAAGGTGGGACCCGATTGCAAGACATCACGAAAGTGATTGAGAGTAAACTCCTTGATTAGATATGTGGGATTTTGACTGAAAATTTCAGACGGATTGCTTATGGATATTTTTATCATGATATAGAGAGGGAAGAGGAGTAAAAGAATAAAAGTAAAAGCTATAAAAAAAAGAGTTAAATTTTTCAATATTTTTTTCATTAAAATGCTTGAATTCCTTTTTTGCCCGCTGCTTTAATATATAAAGATACTGCAAACAATATAATGCAGAGTAAAAGCACAGAACTTGCAGCGGATAAATACTGATTGTTATATTCGGTATATTCTAAATATGAATATGTACCTATGACTTTAAGATTATGCCCCATTAGAATCAGGGGAAGAGCAAATATTCTGAATGCATCAATGCCGCGGATAATAACGGCAATAGTAATCGAAGGCAGAAGAAGAGGAAAAGTTATGCGTCGGAAGATATAAAATGAGGACGCGCCGTCTATACGCGCTGCTTCGTAAAGATTACGGTCAATTGCCTCAATGCCCGCCAGGAGTATAAGCATAACGAGAGGAGTTACTTTCCAGCAGTCTGCAAAAACAATCATTAGAAGACTTATTATGCCGCCGTCCCTCCAGAGAATAGGTGAATCAATCAGGCAAAGATCAATAGCTATTTTATTAATCCATCCGGACGTTGCAAAAAGATAGCTCATAATAACTCCCACCACTACCGTCGGAATGGCAAGGGGAAGAATAAAAAGCGGCCTTAAGAATCTTAATGATTTTGATTTATGAGACAAAAGCAGGGCAAGAATTAATCCCAGGCTGATTTCTATTGCGAGGCTGACGCATGCAATGAAAACAGTATTAAAAAGGGTTGTCTTAAAGTCTTCCAGAGTAAATAATTCTTTATAATAAGCTAAAGTAGGAATGCCTCTTTGACTGTCTAGTAAGCTTATTATGAATGTATGGATAATTGGGATTACCGTAAAGATTGAAATAAAAAGGATGAGTGGAATAAGGCAGATGATTTCAAATCTAAAGAGTGGGGTCTGACACCATTTAAAAAATGGTGTCAGACCCCACTCTTTAATGAGTTGTGGAAAGCCACATTGTTTTTGCATTTTCGAACTGTGCTTTATATTTTTTGAGTGTTTTTTCAATAGGGGCATTCTCCATTACAATGGAACGGAATGCTTCATTAATATATTTTGACCATACAGGCCACCAGGTAACCTGCTCGCGAAAAATGCCGTGCTCAAGCGCCTTCTCTACTGAAGAAAAATAAGGCCTCAGCCATTCTGGAATTTGTCCGTATGCGTCATGCCTTATTGATGGCCAGCCAAGTTTTGTGACCAGTAGTTCTTGTACAGTTTTTGACTGCATAAAGTAAATAAACTTTAAGGCCATTTTTTTGTTTTTTGTATTTTTGGCAATGCCGATTACATCCCCTCCGATGACATGAATTTCTCCTTGAGGTCCCTGCCATCCGCTGTATGTTTTTATAAAATCAAGCCCGTATTTTTTAACCAGGACCATTACACCAAAAGGCCAGTTCTGAGCAATATATGCTTCCTGCCGGGCAAGGATATCATTGGTGCTGTCCCACTTTGCACGTTTTGACTCTGGCGAAAGATAGGGGGCAATACGCTGAAGAAAGGAGAAGGCTTTTATACAGCCTATATCGTTAAATTCATATGGATTGCCTCCTGCCTGAGAGATAAGTTCATACAGTTGTGTTGCAGTCGAATTACCTCCGTATCCTTTAATAAGAATCCGTCCGATGCCTTCTTTTTCTTTAAATAATTTTGAAGCATTTATTAGTTCACCCCATGTCATAGGAGGGGAGAGGTTATATTTTTTAAATGCGTCTTCATTGTAATAAGTAATCTGTACATTAGGCCTGAGAGGCATGAATAGTAATTTCTTATCAAAGGTGCATGCCTCGATTAAGCTGGGCAGGACCTCGTGAGGGATGTCTTTTCTGTAGTTTGATAAATCCAGGATAAGATCTTTTGCAACAAGAATGGAAAGGTTCATATTGTCTTGGGCAAAAACATCTATTTCGGATTTATCAGCTAACTTAAGTGCCTCTAATTTAGTGGCCAGCTGTCCTGAGTCTATCTGATATGATTTTATGGTAATTTTATGCCGTCTTTCGAATTCGGGAAACACATAAGTACGCATCACTTTCCATTCTTCTTCACTAAGACTCATGGTGACGGTTAAGGTATTGGTGGGAGATGAGGGGGAGCAGCTGCTCATTATGAATAAAAAGAGGATAAATAAGACGTTAAATTTACGGGGCATTATTTTTCTTTGAACTAAATTTAGAATCGATTTTGATATTATTTTAAAATTTATAAGCCAGTGATGACTGCAGGCACAGGTCATTATTCCTGGCCCCTTCAGCCGGCTCGTTTTCATATTCGTTTATGAGACTGATTTTAAAAGATAGATTTTCTGTTATAGGATTTGTAAGTGTTGAGGTTGAAATTAACCGGTATTCATTTAAATCGTCGATGGAATGATAACTTGCCAGTTCTTCTGATAATCGTACATCACTTACTATGTTCCACTCCGCATAAAGTCTCGGAGTAATTTTTCCTGTTTCGCTGTTTTCGGTTTCATTATTGTATTCTATGTATTCATAACCTGCCCCTACTTCTGTCATTAATTTGAACGGGTCTTTATCAGAAAACCAGTATCCAATACCTGAAGCAGGTATGATCCGGTAGTCTATGTTTGCGAACTTGTCATGGTCGGTTTCATTTTTAAAAAAGTGGTACCATTTTTTTTCTTTCCAAAACTGTAAGCAAACCTGGCAAGGGTATACCATTTTTGGTCATCCATTTTATTGTTTGATGATGACTGATTAGCATTTCCTTTTAATGTCGTTTCTGTCTTGTCGGTTTTTCTATTGATTATTCCGGCTATGTGAGATGAATCTTTTTCAGTGTTTCCAGTCTCAAGGTTATATCCTGCCTCAAATTCACGTGTCCATTCAGCTATTATTTCAGCTTCTTCTAATGCCTTCTTCTCTGGGGCTTCAGAAGAAATAATTTTTTCGATTACTTCTTTATTGATGTTTACTGTGCCGAGGAATTGTGTATTAAAGACAATTACGTTATTCATCTCTTCGGTCACTGAACCGCTTAGCCGGTCGCCGTTTTTTAAATAGATCATCTCTTGCGCGTATAGATGAGGGGCTGATAGAAGTATTATAAAAGTGAAAAATAATAATTTATTTATTTTCGTCATATGAACGGGACTCCTTTTATTTACAGTTTTAATTTTTAAAAAGAATATTTTTTTATATAATTATTATATTAATGGGATAAGGGGAAAGAATCAAGCTAGAACATGAGACATGCTGGAATTCTATTATTATTAAGGTAGGAAGTAAAATAAGACAAAGATAAAAGGGACCTTATTAAAGGTTTAATAAGTGTTTTGAGAAAAAAAGCTATTTCACTCGTCCCTGCCAGAACCTTTTCATCACATCGTAGTAATTATCAATACCCTCTTCATCTAATTCTTTTAGATTCGGCGTAACTGTGAGAAACGATATATGTTTTTCCTTAAGGCGTTGAGTTATTCCTCCTGTGTGGAATCCACCAATAATAAGTGTCGCTAGGGGCGAATTAAATTCGTTTGTTGCTTTAACAATATTTTCGACAATGGCATCATCCCGTTTATTTACCGCGTGATAAAAACTCTCCGCACTTTTTTGAAGCTCATCCAGGGGAAGCTTTACAGTTAAGGTAGGGAAATAGGATTGTAAATAGTCAATAAGCTCTCTTAGGAGGTTTCGTCCCTGGGAGAGTTCTTCTGCGTAATAATTATATTCATCACGATTCAATGTAAAGCTTAAAATTTTACTTATAATAGAAAAATTTCTAAGAGCCTGTATTAGTTCCTTTTCTTCGTCTGTGTATGCAAGCTTCGTGAGGAGTTCATCCTCGAGGGATTCTTTCTCTTTTATAAAGGAAATCATTTTTGTTGAAATTAAGCTTTCCCTGAGCTTTCCAAATTTAAAAAGTTCAGGGTAGTCTTTTAATTTTATGATGCCGGCTGTATACAAATCGAATACCTTATCTATGCTTACTGAACTATTGTTTGTTTGGTTAAATCGAGCAATTTCTTTATCTATTTCTTCAGCGTTTAAATTTCCTAAAGCCTGCGATGTTTCGAAATACCGCGCCAGGGTTTTATAATTTTTTAGGTCTATATTATACTGAAGACTAAGAAGACGCAGGTATTCAAGACGGCCCTCAATGTCTTTGGTTTGCATGTTATTTTGCATAGCGGTGTAGAATGAAGCGAGTTCTGAAGATAAGATAAGGGAACGTAATTCTTGAAGTTTTGAATCAATTTCATCCAGTAATAATTGAATTGAATTATGATGTTCAGCGATATCCATAAAATGCCGGTAATTTGATTCATACAGGCTATCATCTTCAATTCCGACAAATGTAAAGTTCCCGCCTTTTGCATGAAGATATTCTGCGGCACCGATCTCGCCTGCTTCTAATTTGGCATCAAGATATTTATTTAGTTCCTCTGTATTTTTCCCCTTTTTTAAGACGTTTGTTTCAATCGGACCGTATGAACCGCCTTCCTGCAGTGCAAGCGGAGTAGCAACTATTTCCGAATTTATCATATCGAAGTTGAAATATTGAGTGAGCATTATGAGTTGTTTTTGAACCGAAGTATTGCAGTGTGCATCTTCAAGGATAATAAGGGCACCTGATGCATTATTGTCGGTAAATATTTCTTCTACTCTATAAATTTCTGTATCTCGGGCATGCTTGCGAAGAAAGGCATTAAGAGATTGTGATGCAAAACCAGACGTAATATGAAAAGAGAAGATAAGTATAAAAGATAATATAATTTTAGGAGATTTCATAGGCTTTTTAATAAATATAAATATTAATAGTTCTTTTTTCGATTGTTAAAATCAAATTGTATCATGTAAATACATTCCTAACAAGGAGAGGAGCTTAGTAATAGTGCATAACATAAGAGTTTTTAAAGGGTTATTGAAATATGACTAAATTTTAAGGTTATTGACAAAGAGTAATAAAGTGTATATACTTAACACTTTAATGAAAATCATTATCATTAATAGGGATTACCGGCATGCCACAAAGATTTAGGAGAGGGCGCAAGCAGTCTCAGGAAAGATTTTTTGGATGCGGTTCGAGAATGACAATCCCGCGAAAAGTTATTCTGGATGTATTAAAAAATACCGCTAAACATCTCAGTGCTGAAGAAGTTTTTTTAAAAGTACATAAGATTTGTCCTACTATCGGTCTTACGACGATATATCGCAATTTAGAAATTCTTGTTCGAGGGGGAGTCTTATCAAAATTTGATTTCGGCGACGGTCGGTCACGATATGAATTCTCACACGGAACAGATAAGGCCGGACACCATCATCATTTAGTGTGTAAAGGATGCGGACGGGTTATTAATTATTCAGATTTTATGACCGAAGAGGTCGCTTTTCTCAGGAAGACTGAAAAAGATTTTGCAAAGAAATATAAATTTAAAATCACGGACCATCTCATCAGGTTTTATGGGTTATGTGAAAAGTGCAGGAATAAAGGGTAAACCCAAAGAAAAAATTTGTAAAGTCCGCCGACGCCCAAATTGGGCGTCACACGGTAGAAGGCTATGGCGGGATTTACCCTGCCCTTTCTGATTACTAAAGGTAAAGAAAGAGCTGGGTTTAATTCGCTCGAATAATTTATGTCGTGCAAAGCACTCCATAAATTATGAGCTCATTTAAGGAGAATTCTAATGCTAGATGATAAAAAAATTTCTGAAATAATTATAAATTCATATTTCGATAAACTGAGACGAAGCCTCTGTTCTGATGTAATTGTTGTGGGCGGAGGGCCTGCAGGTTTAGTTGCAAGTTATTTCCTGGTGCGTGCCGGCCTAAAAACTGTTTTAGTTGAGAGGAAGGGGAGCATGGGCGGAGGTATATGGGGCGGAGGTATGATGTTCAATACTATTGTTGTTCAGAAAAGTGCTCAAGAGATACTAAAAGAGTTTAATGTGTCATATACAACATTAAAAGAGGGTTATCTTATGATGTCTGCTCCTGAGTTGGCTTCTTCGCTCACAGTTGGTGTATGTAAAGCTGGAGTTGAAATATTATCCTTTGTTACTGCCGAAGATGTTATGGTTCGAGGTAAAAGGGTTTCTGGGTTGGTAGTGAATTGGACTGCTGTGGATATGGCAGGCTTTCATGTTGATCCGTTATCATTGCAGTCCCGATATGTAATTGATGCCACAGGACACGATCATTCTGTTTGTAAGATATTTATTGAAAAAATGATGAAGCAGTCATTAAAAGAAGGGAAATATCCTTTAAAAGAAAAAGGTATGCATGCTGATTTGGGCGAGGATGAAGTCGTAAAAAATTCAAAGGAACTGTTTCCCGGATTATATGTAACGGGCATGGCAGCCAATGCTGTTTTTGGCGGACATCGCATGGGTCCGATTTTCGGTGGCATGCTCCTCTCAGGAGAAAAAGTCGCAAAGGATATTATTAGAAAGTTTAGCATAAATAAGAAAGGGAAAGTCGCAGCAAAGGGAAAAAAGAGATAAAGGCAGTAAGTTAGACCAACGCCTGAAAGTTCGTAAATGTATTTTTAGGAGGGGTGAAAACTTCGATTTTGCTAAGTTAACCTGATTTTTTCTCCAAAAGAGTTTGATTTTTATCTTATTAAAAAGATAATGATTTTTAGAATAAGCATTATATTTTTAATATTTTTACTTTTTGCATCAGGTGCAGATGCCAGGGATATGACTATTACAATAATTTATAACAACATTTCACACAATAAAGAATTAAGCACGGCTTGGGGTATGTCCTGCCTTGTAGAAGGATATGATAAAACTATTCTTTTTGACACGGGAGGTGACGGTAGTGTTTTACTATCAAACATGAAAACATTGGATATTGACCCCGAAAGAATAGATACGATAGTTATTTCCCACGACCATTGGGACCATACAGGAGGTCTATGGGATTTCCTTGAGATAAATCCTAATGTTACCGTATATCTATTGACTTCTTTTCCTAAAAATTTTAAAGCACGTTTGAAAACACTTGGGGCCCAGCCTGAAGAGGTAAAGGATGCAACTCGAATTTGTTCCGGTGTATATTCAACGGGACAATTAGGTCATTTGATTCCGGAGCAGGCACTTGTTTTAAAGACTGCCGAAGGCTTAGTTGTTGTGACTGGATGTTCCCATCCCGGGATTGTAGAAATTGCTGAGAAAGCTTTCCGCACCTTTAATGATAAAATACATTTAATTACAGGAGGTTTTCATCTCAAGGGCTCAAGTGATAAAGAAATTGACAGTATTATTAAAGACTTAAAAAATTTAGGGGTAGAGAGAATTGGCCCTAGTCATTGTACAGGAGAGAGGGCAATAGAGAGATTTGAAGGTGCTTGGGGTGAAAATTTTATTGACGGAGGATGCGGTGAGAAAATCGAGATTTCTTTGGAAAAATGATATATCGCAGAAGAGAAAAGCGAGTTTTTTAAATAAATAATATTTAGCAATATTTTTGATTATAAGGAGATTACAATGCCGTTTGGTTTTGGAAGAGGCAGAGGAAGAGGTGGAGGAGGTTGGGGCAGGAGGAGAAGGTTTAGTGGTCCCAGGAGGTTTGGTCCGGGAGGTTCTCCGGCTAACTGTATTTGTCCTCACTGCGGCAAGGTAGTTGTCCATCAGCCGGGACTACCATGCTTTCAAACACAATGTCCTCAATGCGGTTCCCCAATGACACGTCAATTTTTTTTGGGAGAATAAGACTCAAAAAATATGTCTACTAATTATAAGACAGAAAAAATAAAAGACTTGAAGAAGGGTCAAAGAATAGCTTTTATCGCAGGTTTTATTACATTGCTTTTAGCGGTAATGAAAGCTGCCGTAGGTTATTTATTCAATTCAAAACTTCTTGTGGCCGACGCATTTCACAGTGGGGCTGACCTTTTAGCCATTTTTGCTTCAGGGTTTGGCCTTTGGTTAGCTACCAAACAAAAGAGTAAAAAGTTTCCCTTCGGTTTATATAAGGCAGAAACACTTATAACGTTTGTTATCGGAATTTTAATAGTTTGGGCAGGCATTGAGATGGCAAGGGAAGGATATAATAAGCTCCTTTACCGTACGACGGCGGAAGAATTTCCTTTATTCCCCATAATCACGAGTGTTATTTCTCTTATTATTGGTTATATATTAGCCCGCAAAGAAAAGGCAGTGGGGGTATCTATTAATTCTCAATCACTTATCGCAAATGCGAAAGAATCGTTTCTGGACATTATCACTTCATTTGTTGTCTTATGCGGAATCTTATTAGCCTATTTAAATATTTTTTATGTAGAAGGTATTATTATAATTTTTATTGCTGTTCTTATTTTTAAGCTTGGGTTGCAGAATGTATACATTTCGTTACTTTGCTTAATGGATGCTAATTTAGACGAGCCTCTTCAGCAAGACATTGAAGAGAAGGTAAATACCATTTATGGAGTAAAAGGAGTAAGTGAAGTTAAGATACGGCAGGCGGGACCTTTTAAAATGATTGAATGTAAAATTGCTACCAATCCTTCTCTTTCTCTTTATAAAGCCCATGAACTTGCTGATAAAGCTGAAGAATTTATTATAAATCAGTATAAATTTATCGAGTCTGTTTTTATCCATGTTGAGCCTTTGAAAGAAAGAGAAGTTTTTGCGATTATTCCCGTAAAAGATATTAATGGTTTGGGCTCAAAGGTTCATGGGCATTTTGGCCGTGCCCCTTATTATATTATTTTACGCTTATCCGATAAAGAGGCCGAGATAGAGGATTTTTATTATAACCAATTTTTAAAGGAGTCTAAACATATCGGTGTTAAAGTAATAAAGACAGTTATCAAGTATAAGTTGGATTTATTATTTACCTCAAAAATCGGCGAAATTTCGTTTCACATGCTGAAAGATAATTTTGTTGATATATATAAAGCACAAGAAGGTCTTACTGTGGGGGAAATATTAAAGAAGTATAAAGACGGTGGGCTTGAAGAAATCAAAGCACCCACTCATACTGTGGAAGATTCACAGGTGGAAAAAGGATAAATGCAGGTTTATTAAAGATTAATTTTATTTTGTGTGTAGTTTTTTGTAGAAGGTACGTATCTTTGAGTTGACAAAGGGACGCCAAATAAATTTAACGTTATATTTTTTTGTATCTTCCAGGGCTTCATCAAGTCCGAGGCCTTTAACTTTTATTTTATATACGGAAGCTAAAACTCCGGTCCGTTCCGAACCGCGCTTACAGTGAAAAAATACAGGTTTTGATTCTTTATCCTCGATTGCTTCAAAAAAATTATCAAAAATATTTTGATCGTAAGGACTTAATATTGTCCACGGGATGTTTACATATTCCATTCCCAAGGCTTCGACCTGTTTACGTTCGGCTTCGATAAGGTCTTTTTCATACCTTAGGTTAATTACTTTTTTTATACCGAATTCCTTAAGGAGTTTTAGGTCGTGTTCGTCAGGTTGCCCGCCGCGATATAGATTCACATCAACCTTGCCGAAATGTTTTATTACCTGATGTAATTCATTATCATCTTCAGCATGTACGTATTTTGACCATATAATTAATGTAACGGGAATAGTTAAGAGTAAAATAATTAATAGCTTATTCATGATGCGCCTTTTTTATAATTGCTTTCATTATAAAAAAAAGTATAGCTACTGAACTAAGAATCACGATAGAGAAAACGTTTAGATAATGAATAATAGAATCTTTAATTTGTGTTCCGATGAAAAATATAAGTCCGCTTACTAAGAAAAAACGAGCCCCGCGGGCAAAAAATGAAACAATAGCGAATTTTGGAAAATTAATTTCAAAAATTCCGCTGCATACCGCAAATATCTTATAAGGTACGGGAGTAAACCCGGCAAATGCCACTGCCCACATACCGTACTTTTGATAGCTTCGCTCAACGGCGTCCGCTATCTTTTTATGAGTCAATTTTTCAATAATAGGACGTCCACCGTATCGACCCAGGTAATATCCGAAACAGCCTCCGCATGTTGACCCGATAGTACTAAATACAGCAAAAAAGAAACACAGATCAATGCGTATAACGTTAACAGCTACAAGAAAGAAATCGTGAGCACCCGGAAGAAATGATGACTCCAAGAATGCATGAATAAACAGTAAAACAGGCGCCCAGGGTGTATTAACGAAATTGATAAAATATTCTGCTAAACGGTCCATATAAATTTAACGTTGGTTAAAGTTATAATATTCAAAAATTTTTTTATATTGTATTATGCAAAGTCGGTAAGGTCTACTCCTAATTTAGCGAAGAGGTCGTACAGAGAATTCATGGGTAGCCCAAGAACATTATAAAAGGAACCTTGGATATTATCGAACATATATGATCCTATCCCCTCAATCGAAAAGCCACCTGCTCGATCTAGGGGATCAATAACCTCGATTATTTTATTAATCATTTTTTTTGATAATTTTCTGACATGTATTTTGGTAGAAACTGTAGAGGAAACCTTTTTCCCTTTTTTTACGTTAATAACACATAAACCGGTATGGACAGTAAGAGTTTTGGCGGAAAATTTTTCAAGAAAAAGGCGGGCTTCATTTAAAGATTGGGGTTTACCTATTATATATTGTCCTAATGAGACCACAGTATCAGCACCGATAATATATCCTGTTTTGCATCTTTGGGCGATACTTGAGGCTTTATTTATTGCATTTAAACGTGCATAATAAGGAGGATTTTTTTTACTTGAAGAGGCTTCAGTAACATTACTTATCATAATTGTATGAGGAATGCTGCATTCTCTAAGAATGCGTGAACGTCTCCGGGAAGCTGAAGCAAGTATTATTTTAGTTTTCATATAACCTTTTCAAATAAATTTGATAGTCGCCAGACTTGTTCAGGTAAATTTTTTGTTGATGGAAATTTTATTTCTGTATTCCCTGATTTCAAAACCGCCACTTGATGTGAAACTGAAATACTAATATCCCCTGAGGGATTTTTGTAATTTATGATATTTGCTAAAAGTAATGCCTTCTCAATGCCGTCGCCGCGTTTATAATTCCATACTTCATCTGGTTGTGCAATCCGTCCCCCCTCAGGATAGATAGACTCGGATAAAAATGATTGTATAAGGTTAATAGTCTCGTTGATTTTATAGTCTTTTGTACCTTCTATTGAAACAGGGTTTCGGTTAATAGCTGCAATCAAAAAAGGTTCGACTTCGGTTTTCCTGAGATCTCGATAGGCAAAAAATGCAAGGTCTGCAATAAGATTTTTTTTGCGTATCGATTCTAGTCTATTTATAATATCGTCACGTTCCATAGACGGAATTATATTTAATGGTTCTTCATATGATATAAAGGTCTTAGAGCTATCGGAGGGAATGTTGGGTTTTGTTATACAGAATTTTATCAACTCTTCTATAGCGATTGCCGCACTTAAGCAGTCAGATTCGAATCTTTCTCTTAAGGCATCTATGTCTTTTTTAATATTTAGCTCGGGAGTATTATTGTTTACATATTCTTCAAGATCATTGAATATAATTCGGGAGGGAATTTTATCAGTATGAAATTCATCGATTTCAATATCATTCATTAGATATTTCCTATTCTGCGAGGTAAAAAGATACGAGCTATAAGATTCATAGGAGAAGACACGTTCTGCTTCAATATAATAATCATGTCCCCGGATATGCCAGCGAATTTGAAAGCATTTCTGCAGATCACGCCTGTAACGTATAAAATTGCCAAGAACGCTTGATGTAAGAGGGGTTTGGGTAAATGAGGTTAATTTATCAGCAAACGTATGATACATCTTTTGATTTATAGTTGCTTCGGCGTAGAGAGTATGAATGTATCCTGTTTCATGGGCAACAATCGTAACCTGTTCATTTTCAAGGGCGCGGCGGGCCTTAGCTGAAATTTCTGTTCCATTAATCCACATGTTTTTTGTAACCAGGCGCCGGTTGTTGGTTAGAATACCGTTGCGTATATTGATAAAGTTTTGGGAATGAAGCGGTGTTGCCGTAAGATATATGTCTGAAAGTGGAATACGCGCTACGATAAATAGAGAGGCCGCATAAAGCGTTGATAAAGAGACGCATTCTCCTGCGGCAGTCTCGAAGCCTTCTTTATATATAAAGGCATTCATTGCCTCAACGGTTTCAGTTTTCCAGTATGGAATGACGTTATTTTTATATTTATCGAGGCCGAAATGTTTTCTAATGTTAACATCAAAATAATATGCATCACCTTCATAGCCGAAAAGGGCATTTGACTTCTTTAGCATGTCGCTGTCTATAAAACTGTTAAAACGGGCGAGTTCTTTATCCTGGGTTGTCAGACCCCATGTATCCAGATCAAGATTGAAGCAGTAATTGTTCATAATATATTGTTTAAGTCGTAGGATACGTTTATAAGGATTCATGTTCTCTATGCCAAGAAACCATGGATCATTACGCCACTGCCAGATTAAAGGTGACATAATATTTGCAAGAACTAGAGAGTAGATTAAATCAGGAAAGACAAAAATTTCCATATCTGACAATGTAACCGCCGATGATTTTCGCTCTAAGTCTAATTGTTTATTCATAATAGGCCTTTAAAATTAACGAAGAATTAAGATTTGAAAAAATTATTATACAGTATTTTGCTACTGTGACTAACCTTTTTTAGAAAATTAAATATGATCAATTAAACTAATTTTGATTGACTCATTTTATAAGAATGATTGCAAGTTGTTTGTTACCAGCATATTATGCAAAATTACAGAATAGTTTTACTCATGTTTTTTGTTAAAATATATATAGTTAAGTACAAATATAACAAGGGATTATAAAATCTTGACAAGAAAGAAATCTTTTCGTATACTACCTTCAAATTTGGATGAAAGGTAAAAGGAATTACTTTTCTGTTATATTTTTGGAGTAAAAAATAAAAAAGGTCAAAAAAATCTCCCGTAAAAGTGGATGAAAAAAGGACTAGAGCCACGGCGTGAATCTCATTCATAATCATATTAATCAATTTTATAAATTTCCCACAAAACAAGCAAGATTGAAAGTGTCGTGTGTCTATTGTTATTAAAAAAACTCGTATTTTATAAAAATAGTGTTTTTTAGATAGATAAAAAATTTTATAAAAAAAGATAAAGTTAATATAATTTAAAGCCGTTAACACAGATAACATTGTACTATCATTAAATATAGTTAAATACTTACAAGTTATAAATAGTACATATCTAAGGGAGGAGGGATGCGGAGTATCAGGTAATAATATTAAATAAAAAATTAAGAACGATATTTAAAATATAATTATCACAAGAAAACAAAAAAAACAAATTGCGAAAGGAGCAAAACGATGAAGAGAAACAAATTTATATGCTGCGTTTTTGCAGTTCTTGTGAGTTGTCTCTTTACAATCAGTACAGCATATGCTGATGTAGGAGAGGAAGATGTAAATCAACTTAAGGGGACTATCAAAGACTTGGAAAAACAGGTTGATAGTCTTCAGGACCAGGTAAAAGATTTACTTGGGGAGCTAAAGGAAAAGCCGGAGGTTCCAAAGGACATTGAAAATCAAATTAAAGATTTGCAAAAGGAAGTTGATGCTCTGAGAGCTAAACCTCCAGTTCGCATGCCTGAAGTACCTGTATCTGCAGGTACCATGCCGTCTTGGCTTGAAGGAACCCATTTCAGCGGAGATATTCAGCTCCAGATGCGTTCAATGTTTCATAATACGGCAAATTATCAGCAGGATTTACCTGGAGTTCATGATCCAGATAATTCTTCTGTTGATACAAGAAATCTGATTACTGATAACGATCGTAACCAGATGCGTATTCGTGTACGATATAATATTACAAAACAACTCAATGATGAATTGCTGGCAGGATTCCGTATTGCAACCGGTTCACGCAGTCTTTTTTCAGATCAGGATGCAAATGGTTTCATGAATAATGATGGTTTCCTTTCAGGCGATCGGCGTATGTCAAGAGCAGTTGCCGGAAACGATGATGCCGGGTTTAATAAACTTGAGGCATGGATCGACCAGGCATACTTAAAGTATACCCCAGATTGGCTTGATGGATTAACCGTTTGGGCCGGTAAATTCCAGGAAAACTGGAAGCATAAAGGATTACTAATTCATGATGAAGGTGTAGGATTCGACGGCATTGCAGAATCTTATAGGTTTGAAGTAGTTGACGGGGTTAATGCTGATATTAATCTTGCTCAGCTTATTATTTCAGAATCAGCGGTAGATGCTGGTGATGCTGAAATGTATGTGTTTGATGTTGGGATCAGTGGAACATACGAGACAGAAGAAACACCTATTGACTGGGGTTTACGCGGGACTACATACCTTTTTGCTGGTATTAATCAGGGTACGCCTAATAACTTTACTAATCTTAATGAAGGTCTAGTAAATCAACCAAATGACAACCCACGGGTATTGCTTGGTACTGCTGATTTAGGATTTAATGTACTTGATACTCCAGTGTCTTTATTCGCACAACTTGGTGCAAATATTAATCCTACAGAGGATGGTGACGATGGCGCAACTAGAGGGGTTGATGGTGCGCGTAAATATTGGGCACTCGGTGCAAGTGTTAATGAATTAAACGAACCAGGCGACTTCATGTTCGATTATAAGTACGCTTATCTTGAGAGAAATGTTATGCCGAGTGGATTACCTGATGAATATCTTTTGAGTGGTAACCAGGTTCATTATTGGACAGTTTCTTATCGTTGGTTCCCCTCAACTGATCTGAGTCTTCGTCTAATTGCACCTCGTAATTTAGACGGTGATAAAGAAACAGAATCCATAATGGGAGAATTTAACGTATTAACACGTTTCTAGGAATTTTCATATTGGCCTTAAATAGGCCATGATCAAAGAATTTGGAATAAAAATATTTTTATAAAAGTGAGCCATTAGTATAAAGCTAAATTAGTTAATAGGCTTAAATGCTAGTGGCTCATTTTTTTTATGGAGTAAAAGATGAAGGGGATTGAAGTTATAATATGTTTTATTCTTGAAGTTGTTTTTATCTGTCTCGTTACCACCAGTATGGTATATGCTGATGTAGGAGGAGAAGATATAAATAAGCTTAAGATAAATATCAAAGACTTAGAGAAACAAATTTCTGGCCTTCAAAATCAAGTCAAAGATTTACTCAACTCAGTTAGGGAGAAACCGCTTCCTCCCAAAGACATTGAAAGTCGGATTAAAGACCTTCGGGAAGAAGTCAACGTCTTAAAAGCAAAGCCTCAGGTTCGCATACCTGAAGTGCCTAAATCAGAAGTTACCGTGCCGTTATGGCTTAAGGGTACCCAGTTTAAGGGAGATTTACTCGTTCGATGGCAGTCGAATTTTCATAATAGTTCAAATTATGCAAATAACAATAATAATAGGAATCGTCTGCGTTACAGATTACGATATTATATAACGAAGAGTCTTAATGAGGAATTACTGGCAGGTTTTAGGATTGCTACCGGAAGACGCGATAATAATCCTAATCAGAACGGAGCAGGTTTTATTACAAATGACGGCTTCCTTTCGGGAAATCGAAAGGGGAGCAATGCTACTGCCGGGAGTGATGATGCGGGGTTTGGTAAACTTGAGGCATGGATTGATCAGGCATATTTAGAATATACTCCAAAGTGGCTTGATGGTCTTACTGTATGGGCTGGTAAATTCAAAGAAAACTGGAAGCATAAAGGGTTTCTTATTTATAAACATTATGTTGGTTTTGATGGATTGGCTGAGTCATATAAATTTGATATTTGTGACGGGCTTGGGGGAGATATTAATCTTGCCCAGCTAATTATTTCAGAATCATCAGTTGATAGCGGTGATGCTGAGATGTATGTATTTGATGCCGGGCTCAGCGGAGAACTTACATTTGATAATTTGCCCCTCGGCTGGGGTTTACGAGGAACCGCATATGTTTTTTCCGGGATTAAACAAGGAGTATCCTCTGCTTTTACTTCTGGAAATTCTTCTACCATGGAAAATCCCCGCGTTTTGGTAGGTACTGCTGATCTGGAGTTTAATGTTTTAGACAATATACCGGTGAATATTTTTGGACAGATTGGACTAAATACGAATGAACATGCAACGGACAATCAAACCGAAGCCCTTATGGATGTTCGTGATCAAAGGCATTTTTGGTCTTGTGGCATAGAGATTAACAAACTGAAGGAAGCAGGGGATTTTAAATTTGATTATAAGTTTGCCTATATTGAACGGAACTTTATACCGAGCGGCTTACCTGACGACGACATTGGTACTGGAAATCAAGCACATTGGTGGATTCTTACTTATCGATGGTTGCCTTCTACAGATATTGATATTACTCTCATTGCTCCACGGCGTCTTGATGGCGATAAAGAGACAGAAACACTCCTTGGAAAGTTTAATATTAAAACCAGGTTTTAGATATGTTTAGTATAATCTTTCCCTTCATCATGAGGATTTAAAGATTTTTCAATCTTAATATGTTCTTTTTCCTCCTCGAGATTGACCGTTTCTTTTGTATACTCTGGTCCGACAATCTCAATAATCGGATATAATATATTTTTACTTTGCTGACGCACAATAGCAATCCGCCCGTCATTTAATAGAACAGTTGTTCCTACCGGCCAAATACCCACCATAGTAAAAAATTCATCAAATAGCTCGGGATGAAAAGCCTCTCCCCGCCCTTTTTCCATAATAGAATAGGCCATCTCCGGCGGATAATTGCGTTTGTAGCTTCTTCTTTGCCGAAGGGCGTCATATACGTCGCATAATGATACGATTGATGATGCTACATGGGGTTTGTGAAAGGAAAGAAGTTTCGGATATCCTTTTAAGTTGTGTTTTACATGATGTTCATATGCAACTATAACTGGTAAAAGTCCAAGGGAATCTTTATGTTCTAACATTATTTCTGCCCCGAGACGTGCGTGATTTTGTATTGTATTGAATTCTTCGGCTTCCAGTTTGCCCGGTTTAGAAAGGAGTTTCCGTGAGATATAGAGTTTTCCGATATCATGAAAAAGTGCAGCTATTCCGATTTCCAAAATGTCATTTTTATCAAATCCAAGTTTTTTGGAAAAATGCATGGACA
>Ga0164318_10000529_pt1 | contig 29680 bp, 32 predicted proteins | sample GuaBasSedimGuay9_FD_113734 | JGI IMG/M metagenome (GOLD analysis project Ga0164318, IMG submission 113734) | Subseafloor sediment microbial communities from Guaymas Basin, Gulf of California, Mexico - Guay9, Core 4571-4, 0-3 cm | ecosystem: Environmental > Aquatic > Marine > Hydrothermal vents...
AGCTTACACGCAAGGCCAGCCTTATTTCCTCAGAGCTAAACGATAATAAGGAGGCAGACTCTCAACATCAGCCTCCGCGCAATTCTGCACGGTTTCCTCAGAGCTGAACGATAATAATAAAATAGTACGTTTAATTCTGAGGCATCTCTGCGCAAGCCCGTGCGTAAGAATGCCGTGAGAATCGGGTGTAATAAACTTTTTTTTCTGTTGTTCCAGACTCTCACGTCAGCTTACACGCAAGGCCCGCCTTATTTCCTCAGAGCTGAACGATAATAAGGAGGCAGACTCTCAACATCAGCCTCCGCGCAATTCTGCCCGGTTTCCTCAGAGCTAAACGACAATATTACTGACAAAATCATTGAAGAGAAGTATTCTGCGTGTATTGGATTTATCAAAGGCCAAATGCTCAAAATCTTTGGCTTTATGCGATAAATTTATAGATTGCAACATTTTTTCAAAAGCTTGCTTTAGTTCATCCATATTACTTATTCCGCATTGAGCAGACAAAAAGTCAAAGTCGGGTTTTGCCTGTCCCATTAAAAACATTACATCATAAAAATCGCGCCCTTTTTGCCTCGATAAAAGTGCTGAAACTTTCATGGCACATAAGACATCATCGACAGGAACAGGAATCATAAAGTACAAACCACAACCCTTTATGGTCGCCAGTTTCTGCTTGTATTCAATTTGTTGATCCTGGCTTTCCACTTTTATCAGGAATCTTTCTTCCCGGTGGCCACTCAGTCCTAATTCAAAAAGAAACTCAGGGAAATAAATACTCCGACGAAACGCTTTCAGTTTATCACTGTAACTATCTTTTGCTTCTACACGATAACCGTTGCGCTTTAAAAATATCAATACACTATCGGTCATTTTCATAAATTCATCTTTCGACAAATTTTTACAATCAAAGTCCAGGTCTTCTGAAAACCTGTCTATCCCCTTGATTAGACGCAAATTTGTACCCCCAATAAATACCAATTTTCTAATATATTGACTTGATGACAGAAAATCTAAAATTGTTAATTGAAGATATTCTTTAATCATGTATTTATTAAAAGCAGGCTTGTCCTGAATTTGAGGTGGAAAATATTGTTTTATCAGATCAAGTTGTATCACAGGCCATAAACGTTTAAAAGTTTGTTTACACGGCTTTCAAGTGCTTTGCTTCTAAACCTGCCGGAATAATTTTTCAATAAATCGATATTCATATCGTCATGTAGAAAATCTTCATCCAGGCGTAATTCCAGTATTTCTTTTTCCGTATTGTAAAAAGGATATAGATATAACAGATCGAGTAATGCTTTTTCTGCTGAGGCAAATTTTATTTCCCTTCCATCAGCAATTGGTTTTAAATTGTAGCCAAACATCAACTCGTTTTTAACTGTTTTATACACATATTCACCGAAATCATTTTTAAACATCGCTGTTTTCAGCGAGGTGATGCTTGTAAATTGCACTACCATTTCGGGGATTACTCCATAAAACGACAAAGCCGAATGCAGGCTAATATATGATGGTTTATACATCTGGTTGGCAAAATAGTAAGCAAAGTCAGCTTTGTGTTTGTAATCGGGAAATGTATAAAACCCCTGTCTTAACCTTGTAAGCAGGCCTTTTTTCAACCATCTTGTTAAATTATTTCTATCAAAATTTGGCTGCCAGGCATAAATTTGATTTGTGTTAAAGCAAGCAAAATCAAACCAGGTTTGCCTAAAATGAATATAATTCATGTTTTTCCTCACAGGATTATATTTCTATACAACTGCAAATATAATGCATTATGGAAACATAATTATGCAATTTGTATAATCTGGCTGCAAGCTTAAAATGCAAAACTATCGGGGAATCCGATTAACTTTTTGTTGATGTGCTGTTGTAGCAGACTCGTGCGTCAGCCAGCGCACTGTCCAGCCTTATTTCCTCAGAGCTAAACGATAATAATAAAATAGGACGTTTAATTCTGAGGCATCTCTGCATAAGCCCGTGCGTGGGAATGCCGTGAGAATCGGGTTATTTTTTGTTGAAGTGCTGTTGTAGCAGACTCTCACGTCAGCTTACACGCAAGGCCAGCCTTATTTCCTCAGAGCTAAACGATAATAAGGAGGCAGACTCTCAACATCAGCCTCCGCGCAATCCTGCCCGGTTTCCTCAGAGCTAAACGACAGAACAACAAACTACGTTTATTTCTGAGGCATCATTGGATTGGTCGTGGGTAGGAATGCCGTGAGAATCTGGTTAATTTTTGTTGATGTTATTTCATTTTACTTTTAAAAAGGAGGAGGTTGAGAACAACGCCCTCTCGCCTTTTCTCACCCATTCGCCCCCTCGCCTTTTCTCGCCTATTTTCGCCCTCTCACCTTTCTTCGCTCCCTCGCCACCTATTAACCTTAAACAAACACCCCATCCAGCGCCTCTGCTATTCTTGCGAAATCGGCTTCAACAAGATTAGAACCCGACGGCAAACAAAGTCCATTGTCAAACAAACGTTCCGAAGTACCATCACCAAAAAAAGGCGCATCGGAAAAAACAGGCTGTTGGTGCATCGGCTTCCAGAGTGGACGAGCTTCTATATTTTCGGCATCAAGCGCGAGCCGGACTGTTTCTCTTGTAATACCATTGTTCTGTTTTGGAGTTATCAGTATTGATGTAAGCCAGCGGTTTGAAAAATATGATTTCGGTTCCGGTTGAAAAGCAACATTATATCCTTTTTTGTTTTTTTCTTCAAAATACTGTTTGTAAAACCCGAAGACTTTTCTGCGTTGTTCAACCCGTTTATTCAATACCTGTATTTGTCCTCTACCAATACCAGCAAGTACATTGCTTAGGCGATAGTTATAACCAATATGCGAATGCTGATAATGAGGTGCATCGTCCCTAGCCTGTGTAGCCAAAAATCTCGCTTTTTTTATGAAGCTATCGTCATCCGATAAAAGCGCACCACCACTACTTGTTGTAATTATTTTATTCCCGTTAAATGACAATACATTCAACTTACCAAATGTACCACACATTTTTCCATTGATATGTGAACCCAGTGCTTCGGCAGCATCTTCTATTATCGGAATATCGTATTTCTCCCCAATTGCACAAATCTCTTCCATTTTAGCAGGCATACCATAAAGGTGAACAGGAATAATGGCCTTTGGCTTTTCTCCTTTATCTAAAAGAGAAACAATGGCTTTTTCCAAAAACTCCGGACTCATATTCCAGGTGTCTTCTTCCGAATCGACAAAAACAGGGATTGCCCCCTGGTAAACAATTGGATTTGCTGATGCCGAAAAGGTCATGCTTTGGCAAAGCACTTTGTCTCCTCTTCCTACTCCCAAAAGAATCAATGCCAGGTGAATGGCTGCCGTACCCGAACCTAAAGCGGCAGCATGCTTGGCTCCCGTATATTTACACAAATCTTCCTCAAAGGCATTTACATGCGGACCAACCGGCGCTATCCAATTGGTATCAAAAGCTTCGTTTACAAATTGTTGCTCCATTTCGCCCATGTGGGGAGAGGAGAGCCAGATTTTTGGTTTGTTGGACATATGGTTGAGGGCTGAGGCTGAGGTTGAGTCCCGATAGCTATCGGGAGAGGTTGAGGGTTGGAGTTGGGATTGAGGTTACAAATACCATAATACCAACACAGATTATTATAACAACATCAAATTTTTGCAGGATTTTGATGCGTGTTGAATATTCTTAAGATATAGATTATATCTGATTCAATCCGATATATTATTTTGTATGACCATTTTGTTACAAAACGTATGTTTTCAACATTATAAATGGGTTCTTTTTTTTACTTCTTTTGATGAAAGTAATTGTGCAGTACCATTGTCTATTACATAATTAATTCTATCCAAATCTGCTTTATATTCTTCCTCTGTAATGCTTTTTCCGTCGGAATCATAACCAATAATATTTTCTCCTTTAAGAAACTGATCAATCTTTTCCAAAAAAGAAAAATCGTTAATACCAAGTATTCGCTGGGTTAAACTTATTTTTAAAGATTCTGTATTCATTTTAAAACTACATTATGTATTATTGCGTTTACAAAAATAAGATAAAATAGCTTGTGTGTCAAGTTTTTATTCTGTTTGAGGTTGAGGTTGAGATTGAGGTTGAGGTTAAGGTTGAGGTTGAGGTTGAGGGTTGAGTCCTGATGGCTATCGGGAGAGGTTGAGAACATTTTACTTCATCATGTTTCGAAGCCTCTTAAATCAATTCAAAATGTAGTTTAACTTTGATAAACTTATTTGCTATGATGGGTTTTGTTTTTGAAATCATTTTTTAGTAGTACGACTTTGCGACAGCCTAAAGTGACCATTTGTCGGGACTGTTTCGCATATTTACGAGGATTGAAAAGATATGGTCGTATTCATTGAATATGGGATCGTAAGTACTATTGTCTATGTACTTACATAATCTTACAATACTTCCAACTTTAAAAATTCGTGCAAATTTAAATGAACGATACCTTTATAGGAACTTATGGGAACGTTATCTAACGATACAACATATTTCGGGTAATTGTCTTTTATCATTAATAAATTTCCAAACTCCCGTTGTTTAACTTTTTCATTCACTATTAAATATGCAACCTGAACATATATTGTTCCTTTTGAATTTTCTGCAACGAAATCTATTTCCAGATTATTCAGTATACCTACTTTTACTGAATAACCTAAAAAGTTAAGATGTGTAAAAACAACATTTTCAATGATGTCGGGAACGGAAAAATTTTTAAAACCCAGCAAAGCATTTCTCAGTCCCCAATCTTCGAAAAAATATTTGTCGTTAATCTCAAATACCTTCTTTGAATGAATATCAATTCGTTTTACCTTGTAAATCAAAAAGGCTTTTTGTAAATAGTGGAGGTAATTTAAAACTACTCTGGGTGCTATGTTTACTTTTTGAGATTTTAAATAATCGCTAACTTTTTTGGCTGAAATTAAATTTCCAATATTAGCTGCTATGTAATGTATCAGCCTGTCAAAGAACTCAACATTACGGATATTATACCTGTGAATAACATCTTTATACACAATGGTTGAAAGAATATTGGAAAGATAGTCAAAAATAACTTCATCTTGCTTTTCAAGATTCATCAGATAGGGAAGCCCTCCCCATTTAAGGTATTTCTGTAGTGCCTCCATTGAGTCTTCCAGATTGTGAAAAGTAAGAAACTCCCGGAAAGACAAAGAAAAAACATCAATTTTAATATATCTTCCACTTAACAGGCTTGCAAGTTCGCCTGATAAAATATCACCATTACTTCCGGTACAATAAATATCAATCGTATTTTTGTTTTGAAAGTGACGTAGTGCTTTTTCAAAATCTGCTATTTCCTGTACTTCATCTATGAACAGATAATTTGACTTTTTCTCGGCAATGTTTTTATTGACATACGATATCAATGAATGGTAATCTGTAATGTTATCGAATTCATATAATTCTTTATCAATAAATATAATATTAGCATCGGGCTTTTGACTTAAAATGTAATGGCTGCATAACTTCATCAGGTATGATTTACCCACGCGACGCTGACCTACAAAGACTTTAATGAGTTTTTTATCAATAAAAGGCTTCACTTTGTCAAGATACTTTTGCCGTACAATTAAACTCATAAGTAAATGTTTGTTTGCAAATATAATATATTTTACTTATACGTAAATGTTAAAACAAAATATCGATTTTTTCGCTCACTCGCCTATTTTCGCCCTCTCGCCTTTTCTCGCCCATTCGTCCTCCTAATCTTTTCCTTTGGAGTCTTTAATAAGATTTAAACCTTGATTATTAAGAAATTTGCGGAAATCCTTTAATGAAATATTAGATAGTTTATGAGTCGACATACGACACTATTTATGCAAGAGCCGGAAGCCCAACTTCTTGATAAAATGTATTGGTGGAATAACTATCAAATATCTCAGAAACATATTCATTATCTTTTATTATAGAAGCAATACTTGGTGCTAAAACTTTTTTTGGTTTTTTACTACTGCCTTTTATTTCCCACCCTAAACCAGACAATACTTTTCCTATCGTTTTTTTCTTTAATGTATAATCTACAAAATCCTCCAACGCAATCTCAAATGAACTTTTAGCGTTGCTGATACTATCTCCATAGCCAGTCAAATCAAGATGCGGAGAGTAGATAAACTGAATATTATTTTCGTCTTCGAAATGAATAAGTAATTTAACCTTTACTAAATTGGTTTCATTCTTATATCCCTTCTCAAAAATATATTGTGCCATGATTATTAATTTATGTCAAATGTATAAAATTAATTGTATACGGGTTGAAGTTGAGAACAACGCCCCTTCGCCTTTTTTCGCTCTCTCGCCTATTTTCGCCCCTTCGCCTTTTCTCGCCCCTTCGCCCTCTTAATCACTACCTTATACTCCAACGACTTCAATATTTTATTTATTCATTGCCTTAGAAAAAGCTTTACGATTCATTTCTAAATGCCGCAGTACTTGTTTTACAATAAATTCAGGAATAGGGTCTATATGTGTTTGTATGGTAATTGGTTTGTCCAAATCTAATCGAGACCATTTTTCATGACCTCCTCTTCCTATGGAGTCTTTAGGGGACTTCTATTAATTCCTTTCTTTCAAGAAACAAATATAGTGAACAAGATGCAAGGCGCAAATTTTTCTGAATAGCCGTATGTAAACATGTATTGTTCTTTTTACGTATCAAATGCGCTAATTTTCCGTATCAAAAATACAAATAATGATACGAAAAAACAATGTTAATGATACGTATTTATAAGTTTAATGGTAATCAACAAATCATCTACTATTCTTTTTGAGGTATTTCCATCCCACAGCATTGGTATTTTCCCTGACTTCCATTCACCAGCATGGAGTTTTTGCTCCTCACTGTACAATGGCAAATATTGAATTAACAAAGGCCTGGGGCCAATTAAACTCATATCCCCTTTTAAGACATTGAGTAATTGTGGTATTTCATCAAGTGAAGTTTTACGAACAAAATTCCCAATGGTGGTTAACCTTTCCGCATCCGCCAATAATTCACCATCACTTCCTCTTTCATCCATCATGGTTTTGAACTTGATGATTTTGAATATCTTCTCATCCTTACCCGGGCGAGATTGAAAGAAAAAGGGCTTGCCTTTGTTGGCAATGAAAAGGAATATGGTAATTAACACAAAAAATGGACTTATTATCAGGAAACCAATTAAGGCCAGAATGAAATCTGTTATTTGTTTTATGCGGGTTTTGTACATGAAAACTATTGAAAATTAAAATAATTACGATAAGATTTTTTTCATGCTATTTCCAATACCTCTTTCCAAAAAGGAACAACCTCAATTGTTTTTCCTTTTACTTTTATACTTTCCGAATTATTATATGTATAAATAAATCCACTATTCAAATTTTGTTCTTCCATTGCTTTTAACAATGATTTAATTTCTCTTTCCCTGGTCGTATCATCGGCAATTGAATAACTGGCCTGTATTAGTTTCTTTTCACCTCCTTCGTTTATAAAAAAATCTACCTCCCTGCCATTGCTGGTTTTATAATAAAACAGAACAGCGTGTTTGCGCATGAGGAAATTGAAAACCAAATTTTCAAATAAACGGGATTTATCCTCATTGATGCGGTTTAAAAAAATGAATGAATTATCTGTTAAGTAAGTTTTTCTTTTTGATTCCCTTTTTACGAAAGAAGTCCGGTATTGATAAATATTTGTGGTTAAGAAAGGTTCAGGCAATATGTTAAAATAATCGGTTACAGTCGGTACACTAGTTTGGTAGACTGACATTATTTTTTTCGCTAAATTGGTAATAGAGAATTCTTTGGTCAGGTTCTCTGTAATCTTGCTTATTATCAATTTTAACAGGTAGTCGTTTTTATCATACTTTGCAACCAGATCTTTATAAAATAAAAGATTGTATATGTTTTTTGCAATTGTTCTTTTATCATCGTGGCTTACTTTTATAACCTCAGGAAAACCGCCAAACTGCAAATATTCATCAAAGAGGTTTAATATTTCCGGCTTATTGATAAAATAATCTTTTGGTTGAATTTCAACATTTTTCAATTGCAAAAACTCAGTAAACGAAAAAGGATATATCGTTGTTTCAAGGCTCCTGCCTTTTAAATAAGTAGCAATTTCACGGCTAATCAGGTTTGCATTGCTACCGCTAACATATATTCTGTAGCCTTGCACATGCAGACGCTTGAGGTAGAAGTGCCAGTTTTTCAAATTCTGAATCTCATCAAAAAATAAAACGGGTTTTAAATGGGGAAATAAACTTTTGTAAGCATCAATAATAATATCATAACCTGCTAATGTATTTAACGAAATCAGCCGTTCGTCTTCGAAATCCAGAAACAGGATCTCATCAATATTGTAGCTTTTGGCTTTTTCGTAAAGGGTAAAAGTTTTTCCACATCTTCTGATGCCAATAAGCACAGAGATGTTATCTGTCTCCGGAATGGTGTACGATCTGGAAATAATCTTTTTATTCGAAATTATCTTTTGATTTTCAAGAATAATCCGTTTTATCAAATCTTCCACAATCTATAATTTATTAAACAGCAGTTTGCAAATATATATATATTTATTAAATGCTACTTTGTAAAATAAGCATTTCTGAAATTGTTAAGGCAGGGAACAACGCCCTCTCGCCTTTTCTCGCTCCCTCGCCTATTTTCGCCCCCTCGCCCTCTCGCTTCTTCTCGTCACCTCTAAACCTTTGTTTTATTCTTTTTTTTACTCCAACGATTTCTCCAGTATTTCTTTCAACTTTAACAAATCATCATTGTTTAAATCATTATTATAACCCAAGTCTGGAAGCTTTGGCCATCCTGTATCTTCAAAAATTATATTATTAAATTTAATATTGCTTGAATACCTTGGTATTACATGAAAGTGTACATTTTTATCTACCATCATCAAAGCCAAATAGTTTATTTTTTCCATACCAAATAAACGCTTTAAGTTAGACTCTATTTCCAAAGTTATTAAACTTAATTCAGAAAAACCTTTGGGGCTAACTTATGACAAACTACCTACATCGGCTTTGTATGCAAGTATTAATGATCCTATTGTAACCTGATTTGACCTTAATAAAACTACCCAATAATCATATTCCTTAATTAATGTTTCTGGATAACCAAATTTTAAAATTGTTTCATTCATTATATCTCAATAATTGGATCTGAAAATAGTTGCAAATATTATTTTAATATCTCCCCAGAATGTATGATTGTAATAATAATCCAAATTGATTTTAACCTTATCAGGATAAATTACCTCATCGTTATATTTAATCGGATCATCAACTTTTGATAAAATTTCTTCTTCATTTGCGTATTTAAGAGAAGCTTCACATGTAATTCCTGGTCTCAATTCTAAAATTTTCCTGTCATCACCCATCAATTTATCGGCATATCCGGGAACATCGGGGCGGGGTCCTACAAAACTCATATCAGCAATAAAAACATTCCATAATTCTGGTAACTCATCTAATTTGTATTTTCTTAGTTTTACCCCCAATGGTGTAATGCGAGATTCCCCGGCTACAGAAATAGAGGAGCCACCATGCTTAGCTGACATTGTTCGGAACTTAATCATTGTAAAAAGCCTGCCATTCTTTCCAACTCTTTTCTGTATAAAGAAAGGAGAGCCATCAGGCATTTTAATTTTAACGATAACCCAAACTATGATAAAAACAGGTGATAAAAATACCAGGCCAAAAAAGGATGCAATTCTATCAAATAGATACTTAAGTGTCATTTTTGATAAAACCTCTAATTACTAGTATTAATTTTACTATAAGTTCTTTTTACTACCGGCTCAATTATCTTTTTAACAATAACTAACGCTTCATTATCATAAAACTGTTTGCCTTTGTTTATACTTGTAGTTCTAACGTCAATAATCGCAGCTTTCATTTCTGAATCAGTCCAGCTATATTTATTCCACTTCTTGATTCTCTCCAATGATGTATAAGGATCACCAACAAAGTCTTCATAAGATATTGATATAAACTTATTAGGAGCCAATTTTTGTAAATCCGACCAGGCTTTCTCAAAACATCTTGCCCACTGTTTTGCTGCAACTTCCAAAATTGATAAGTTTTTGATGTCCTTACCCATTCCTTTATAGACGGGGCCCCATTGCTTTTGTTTTTTTTCGTTTGAGAACATTTGGTAAAGTCGATTTCTAAAAAACTTTACAGCATAAAAAGGTATATCTGATTTGGGAACAAAACTTAACTTTTTACTTAAATATTTTACTTCTATAGGAGCTTGCCAACGCTTTACTGCCGATGCAGTAACATCATATCCGTTTCTATAAATAAATATATATTTCGCTTCAGGAAATAGTTCATTTAAAAAAGGAATTCTTAAAGAGTTGGCGCATGTTTTTTCAACAACAATACTGTTACTATTACCACTTGATTTTATTAATTTGCTAAAGGTTTCTGTAATATAGTTTCCTGCTTCTTTGTTTATATGACTTTTATCAAATTCATCGTGAGGCAGATTTCGATTACCATGCCGGAATACAAGATTAATTTCATCACAGGGCCATGTAATCATATTAGGAAGTTTTGTGAGAACATCCCTTAATATATTGGTTCCTGAACGACCTGCTCCTATAATAAAAATAGGTTCTTTTTCATTATTCATTGAGCTAATTTATTGATTGTTTAAATACTTCTTCCATTTTATCAGTTGCCTTTTCAATTGAAAACTGTTCATTATAATACTCTTTTCCTCTAATTCCCATTTCATTTCTCTCCTTCATCGTTAGCTTCCCAATTCGGTTAATTGCATCTACTAAAGATGCTACATTCTCCGGGTCAAACAATATACCGCATTTAGATTTGGTAATAATTTCAGCACTATCACCTAACAAACCCATCAAAACAGGCTTTGCATGTAACATATATGAAAATATTTTAGAGGGAATTGTGATTTCAAATAAACTTGTTTTCTTTAAGTGAATTAATAATACATCTGCTGCATTTATATAGTTGGAAATTTTTTCTTTGGAAACTCTGGGTAAAAAAGTAACGTTGTCCAGATTCTTTTGTTTCGTTATTTTTTTCAAATTATTCTCATCATTACCAGTACCAATAAACACAAAGTTGAATTTTTTGCTGGACTGTAACTTTTCTGCTGCTAACAAAACAGTAACTAATGACTGCATCGGACCAAGTGTGCCAGCATATAAGATATTTAATTTATCTTTTGGAAAGATTATATAATTTTCAAAAGTATGACCACTTATTATATCCCTATTCCAATTATTTACAAATGTTATTTTATCTTCAGGAACACCTTTACCAATCAATCTTTCTTTGAAGCCGGGAGACAATACTGTAATACTTCTTGCCTTTCTATAGTTAAAGTTAGCCCAGCTATTTATCAAACTTAATATACGTTTATTCTTAACCATTCCCGAGTCTTCAACGGTTTCTGGCCATAAATCATTTATATCATAAACAAAAGGAACTTTTTTAAACCATTTTAATAATATCGCTGGTACAGCAACAGGAATAGCTCCCTGATATACAAAAGCAACATCCGGTTTTTTTATCAGGAATAACCCTATCAAGCTTGCTGATAAAGCATATGACATATAGTAAATTGATCTTTTAAAGCCAGATTTGGTATGATTTGGATAAATCGGAACCCTGATAATTTCAATACCATTCATTTCTTCTTTTAACCAAAGCCGTTGTTTATATCCATCATAAATTCTTCCTAAAGGATATGAAGGAAATCCTGTTAGCACCTGAATTTCGTGACCTCTTTTTTTTAGTTCAATCGCAAAGTCCAGACTCTTGGCGGTGGGTTCGGGATCAAATAGTTGTTTTATGAAAAGGATTCTCATTAATTCTCTATTTACTCCAAACAACTCTATTAATATAATCCGTATAGGAAAGAATTATCCTCACCACTTTATCTGATACATTTGGCATAGAATAGTCATACACAGGCCGAAGGGTTCGGTTTTCTCCACGCTGTTGAGTTTCTAAAACTGCTAAGCCTTGCATAATCCTTTCATGGTTCATACCTACCATCATAACAGAAGACTCTTCCATAGCCTCAGGTCTTTCATGAGCATCACGAATATTTAATGCTGGAAAATTCATAATTGATGATTCCTCAGAAATTGTACCTGAATCAGATAAAACGGCCTTTGCATTTTTTTGAAGATGATTGTAATCATGAAAACCCATTGGCTTCATCAATTTTATTAAGGAGTTAAATTCAACGCCTGTTTCATTTATTTTATTCCTGGTTCTTGGGTGAGTTGAAACAATTATTGGAAGTTTATATTTTTCTGCAATTGCATTTAAAGTCTCCACTAATTTTTTAAAGTTTGAAGAATTAATATTTTCCTCACGATGGGCAGAAACAACAAAATAGTTGTCTTTTTCAAGACCAAATCTTTTTATTACATCAGAATTATCAATCTTTTCTTTGTAGGCATTTAAAACCTCAAACATTGGGCTTCCTGTTTTAATAACCCTGTCAGGTGAAAGACCTTCACGTAATAAGTATTCCCGTGCAATCGAACTGTAAGTAAGATTGATATCACTTATGTGATCAACTATTTTTCTGTTGGTTTCTTCAGGCACTCTTTGATCGAAACAACGGTTACCCGCCTCCATATGAAAGATTGGAATGTGGCGTTTCTTTGCAGGGATGGCACAGAGACAAGAGTTGGTATCGCCTAAAACAAGAAAAGCATCAGGTTGTTCTTGTTCAAGTATTGGATCAATATTAATTATTATTTGACCAATGGTTGTCGTTGCATTAGCTCCTGCTGCATTCAGGAAGTGATCTGGTTTGCGTAATCCCAAATCCTCAAAGAATACTTCGTTCAATTCATAGTCATAATTTTGACCTGTATGAACTAGTATGTGTTCAATTGAAGGTGTACTATCTAATTTTAGTATCACCTGTGAGAGACGTATTATCTCGGGGCGAGTACCGACAACGGTTATTATTTTTAGTTTCTTCATATTTTATAATTGGAACACGGATCCTCCTAAGGCGGACACGTGACACAGATAGGACAGATTTACACGGATTTTTATATGCGATACTCTGTGCTCATTTATTTATGGCTTTAACAAACTCTTTGCGAGTCATTTTTAAGTGACGCAAAACTTGCTTTACTATGAATTCAGGAACAGGATCTACATGGGTTTGTATGGTAATTGGTCTGTCTAAATCTAATCGTGACCATTTTTCATGACCTCCTCTTCCTTTTGATGTTTTGATAATATTTAAGCCTTTATTTCTTAGAAAGTTGCGAAAGTCTTTTAATGGAATATTAGATAGTTTACCAATTGACATTTTATCCAAATTAGGCTAAAGCTGGAATTCCTACTTCCTGATGATATGTATTTGTGGAGTATTTATCAAAAATTTCCGATACATATTCATTATCATTTATCACAGAAGTAATACTTGGTGCCAGTATTTTTTTAGGCTTTTTCCGGCTTCCCTTTGTTTCCCAACCTAATTCTGTTAATACTTTTCCTATTGTTTTCTTCTTCAAAGTATAATCAACAAAATCTTCTAGTGCTATTTCAAAAGAATCTTTGGCATTGGACAAACTATCTCCATAACCGGTAAGGTCAAGATGAGGAGAGTAAATAAACTGGATATTATTCTCATCTTCAAAGTGAATAAGCAATAATTTCACCTTCACTAAACGGGAATCGTTTTTATATCCCTTCTCGAAAATATATTGCGACATTTTTATTAATTTAAGTCAAAGATAAATATTTATTTTTAAACTTCCGAACACGTATTACAATGATTGAATGGATTTATACTAAATATATATCCGTAATTATCCGTGTCATCGGTGCTCCATTTTAAACCTTCTCAAAATAAGTATCTCCATCCTCCGGATTATAGTGTTCATTTATCCAAAAAATAGTGTATAATTCTTCATTTCCAATATTGGTAATATTATGGGTGTACCAAATGGGCATATCAACAAATGAGGGTTTATTGCCGTCTAATTCAAAACTTAGTACTTCATCTGATCCAATTTTTCTCAACTCAATTTTGGCTTTACCTTTAATAACAGCAAATCGCTCTGCTTTACGTGTATGAAAATGATTCCCCCTTGTAATACCGGGAACAGTTGTTGAAAAAGAAACCTGTCCTCCACTGTTTAACTTCACCACTTCAACAAATGAACCTCGATCATCCACATGTTTTGTAAGAGGAAAAGGAAAGTATTTTTTATGGTCGATATAGCAAAGGAATGTATTGAATAAGTTTTTTTCAAAAGTATTATCCAAATTAGGGATAATCCCTTTTTTAAAATAATTCTCTTTATAACTGTTAAGTAGATTTAAAATTGAAGAAACTTTATTTTCTGATGTGTGGTCAACGCTTACTTCATCAATTATAGCTATCTCTTTTTCTTCATGTTGCATGGCAACAATATGCTCGTAAATCTCTTCAACAAGTTCTCCAACATAAATCAACTTTACATCCCCGTCTGTTTGTATTTCCGGCTGCTCGCCATGGGTTAACTGATGACAAAACGTTGCAATAAAAGAATTATAATAGGGATTACCAAAAGGGCCAAAAACATTGGGGATTATAAAGCCTGTGAATTTCGCATTATTTCTGATTGCCCATTCTTCCAATAATTTCCTGCCATCAAGTTTCGATTTACCATAAAGGTTGTCACGATCTTCCTGTGTTGATGAAGAGAAAAGTATATGGGGAGTTGATTTGGTAGTTTCACAAGCTGTAACCAATTGGTTTACCAATTTAATATTTGTATCGTAAATTACCTGTGGATCACCATGACGGTTCATTGCTGCAAGGTGTACAATGACATCACAAGACTCAACAAAATTATTTAATAGTGTTTCATCATGAAAATATTCATCTTTGAAAGGGATTCGTTCTACATCTTCTTGTAATCCTAAATAATTGTAGAGGTGTGTTCCTACGAAGCCAGGTTGACCGGTTATTCCTATTTTTATCATACTTTTTTTTGAACACGGATGACACGGATTGGACAGATTTACACGGATTTTTCTTATCAGTGCTCATCTGTAGCATCTGTGTTATCCGCGTTCCTTTTTCCTATCGTTACTAAATATTTTTCTTTTAAATTCCGGTTTCTTACCAAAGTTCAATAATAAGCCTACTTCAATATTTGTTGCTTTCAGGTAGTTTATCAATTGATATTCATTTTCTTCGGCTAATCCCTCGGCTGCTTTATTTTCAATAATTACACAATCATCAACAATAATATCTGCTCGATAATCACCTACTTTTTTATCAAAATAATAAACCTTAACAGGTGATTCTTCCTTACAGTCAAAACCCATACTTCGAAGCTCAATCAATAATGCTTTCTGATAGACCTTCTCAAGGAAGCCATAACCTAAAGTATTGTAAACCTTATAGAAGGCTTTGATTATTCTTTGTGTTTTTTCTTGATGGAGCATAACTTATTTTTTTAGAACGCAGATGACACGGATTGGACAGATTTACAGGGATTTTTCTTATCAGTGCTCATCCGTAGCATCCGCGTTATCCGTGTTCCTTTTAATCAGGATACTGCTCAACATCTTCCCCCAAAACATCCCTCCTAATCAAAGGCAACTTTAAAAGTAATTTTTTCGTTCCTTCAACATCCAGTCTTTCCGTATTATGCGAATGATATTCCTCCACTTTGCTCATATCGGGCTCTCCTTCTGAGAAATACTGATCATAATTTAAATCGCGGTTATCAGCAGGAATACGATAATAATCCCCCATATCAATTGCTTTTACCATTTCTTCACGATTAACTAACGACTCATATAATTTCTCACCATGCCGTGTTCCTATCAACCTGATTTCGGCATCTGATTTATACAATTCTTTAATAGCTATGGCCAAAGTTTCGATGGTAGCTGCCGGGGCTTTCTGTACAAACATATCCCCCGGTTTCCCATTTTCAAAAGCAAAAAGAACCAAATCAACAGCATCTTCCAGGGTCATCATAAAGCGGGTCATATTAGGATCGGTAATAGTTATTGGCTTTCCTTGCTTAATTTGATTCACAAACAAAGGAATAACCGACCCCCTGCTCGCCATTACATTGCCATAACGCGTACCACAAAAAACAGAGCTTTGTCCATTAATATCCCTTGATTTTGCAACCATCACTTTTTCCATCAAGGCTTTAGAAAGTCCCATGGCATTGATGGGGTAAACGGCTTTGTCAGTACTTAGTATTACTACATTTTTTACACCGTGTGTCAGGGCTGCTTCCAATACATTTTCTGCACCCAATACATTTGTCTTAACTGCCTGTACCGGGAAAAACTCACAACTGGGCACTTGTTTCAGGGCAGCAGCATGAAAAATATAATCCACACCCCTTACAGCATTTTCTACCGAACGATAATCGCGTACATCGCCAATATAAAATTTAACTTTGGGATTGTTGATTTTCTTCCGCAGGTCGTCTTGTTTTTTCTCGTCCCGGCTAAATATCCGTATTTCTTTGAAATTATCAGTATTCACAAACCTGTTTAATACTGCGTTTCCAAAGGAGCCTGTACCTCCGGTTATTAGAAGAGTTTTATTTTTGAACATTATTATTATTTATTTCCTAATTAATAGTTTTTATCAAATCATCCTTTAACGAAAAGGTATTTGGGTAGTAGCCCATTTCAAGTATTCTCTTATTTGAGCCAATCATTTCCCAAATCTCATTTGGTCGATAATCTAATGATGTAACAAACTCGAACTGATTATTAGTAATCTCTTTAAATATTTTTACAACCTCAAGCATACTTGTAGATTTATTACTGCAAACATTATAGGTATCAAATAGCTTTACGTTTGATCTTACAATAAATAAAACCTGATCGATTAGATTATCTATATAAACAAAATCTCGTTTTTGAGATCCTTTTGTCATATAGAATTTTTTATTGCTCCTGAAGTGTGCCATCATCTGACCAATAAATGTTTCTTCAGGCATTTCTGGGCCAAAAAAATTAAACAAACGTAATATAGTATAAGGCTTTGAATGCAAAGCAGAATAAGTCTTACATAAATTCTCTGCCATTAATTTAGTTAGGGAATATGGGGAAGATGGTTCAGGTAGTTGGTCTTCATGAAATGGCACTTGGTTATTAACACCATATACCTCACTTGTACTCGCCATAAAAAATCCCTTATAATTACAATTCTTTAAAGATTCTAATAAATTTAATGTGCCACCAACATTAACTTTGTAAAGTATATCATAGATCTCAAAATCCCTGACTCTATTTAGTATAGCAGCAAAATGAAATATATAATCAGGCTTGGTTTTCTGACAAAATTTATGCAGAGAATCTTTTTTTGTCAAGTCAATGTTAACTAATTCTACATTAGAATTAGATATTGCTACTGAGTTACTGATCTCGTTAAATGCTATATCCAACAATTTCAAGCTGGCATTACTCACTAATAATACTTCAGCTAGTTTTGAACCTAAATATCCTCCCCCACCTGTAATAAGGATTCTCTTATTTTCAAAGAATCTCAGGGTTGAGTCCATACTATTTCTTTTTTACGTGCTTCACCAATATAGGAGTTAAGTTGCTCATAAGTAAGTATTTTATTCTGCTCATAATAATTCATATACCAATCAACAGTATTTCTTACTGTACGATTAAAACTCCAAACAGGCCTCCATCCCAATAACTTTTTAGCTTTAGAACTGTCGAGCATTAAAAAATTTGCTTCATGGGGATGATTGCCATGATCTATCGTATATTTAATCTTTTTCCAGTGTTTCTTAGACTCTTCTACAAGCTCTAGTACTGACAGGTTACTTTCTGATTCAGGACCAAAATTCCATCCCTCAGCTGCATGCATATTGCCTTCAAGTAGGTTTAACCCTACCAGCAAGTAACCACTCAATGGTTCCAGAACGTGTTGCCAAGGCCTGGTTGCTTTTGGAGACCTAATGAAAAATATATCTTCTTCAGCAGTACTTTTTATCATATCGGTAACTATACGATCCAAAGCCCAATCACCTCCGCCAATTACATTACCAGCTCTAACACTAGCAATTAAAACATTATGATCGATTCCAAATTTTTCCGGGTTAAAGAAAGAATGCCTATACGCTGCAGTAATTATTTCGGCACAACCTTTAGATGAACTATAAGGATCCTTACCTCCAAATGCTTCATTCTCACGGTATCCCCATATCCATTCTTTGTTATCATAGCATTTATCACTAGTAACTATTACAATTGCTTTCAGATTATAAATTTTCCTTGCTTCATCCAGTACATTAATAGTACCCATAACGTTTGTTTGGTATGTTTCTACAGGATTTTCATAAGAAAGTCTAACTAAAGGTTGGGCTGCTAAATGAAATATTATTTCTGGTTCAATTTCTTGCATAATTTCACCAAGTTTATTCTTATCAGATATATCCTGGATATATGATTTATGCGGAAATTCCAATAAACTTATATGATTTGGGTCAGTAGTTGGTTCCAGCGAAATACCATAAACCTCAGCACCCATAAGATGCAACCAAAGACTAAGCCATGACCCTTTAAAACCAGTATGCCCGGTTACAAGAACTTTCTTGCCAAAATAAATACCCTTAAATAATTTCTCTTCTACCAGGTTTTCCATGGAGCACTTTTATTAATCCATAAATCTTCCAATTGTATTTTATCTCTAAGAGTATCCATCGGTTTCCAAAAACCAGTATGTTTATATGCATACAACTCTTGATCTAAAGTTAACTGTTCAAGTGGAGCCCGTTCCCATACTGTTTTGTCACCCTCTTTTATGTAATCGAATATTTTAGGTTCGCAAACAAAAAAGCCTCCATTAATCCAGGCTCCATCACCGTGTGGTTTTTCAATAAAGAGGTTGACTTTATTTGACTCCTTTTCTATATCAATTGCTCCAAAGCGACCCTCTGGTTGCACTGCGGTCATTGTAACAGCTTTGCCGTGTGAACGATGAAATTGCAAAAGTTTATTAATATTTATATTACTTACCCCATCACCATATGTCAACATGAAAGGTGCTTCTGCAAGATATTTTTCTGCTCTCTTCAATCTGCCTCCAGTCATTGTATCTAATCCGGTATCCAAAATAGTGATTTTCCATGGCTCGGTTTTATTATCGATAATTTGTATATTGTTATTTTTTAAATCAAAGACAACATCAGATTGATGCAAAAAATAATTGGCAAAATATTCTTTTAAGATATAACTTTTATAACCACTCAGTATTACAAAATCGTTAAAACCATAGTGTGAATAATTTTTCATAATATGCCAAAGAATTGGTTTTTCTCCAATTTGAACCATGGGTTTAGGTATCATTGCCGTCTCTTCACTTAACCGAGTCCCGTAACCACCTGCAAATAAAACTACTTTCATATAATAATGAATTTTTAATTAGATATAAGTTTTTTGGTCAATTAGACCAGTTTATCAAAAAATGTTATATAATCATTGTATCGATCCAAATAATTAAATTTTGATTTTGCCCGATCAATACAATTGTAATAGTAATGCTGTTTCCCTTTTTCTTTTAAAACAGAAATGCTTCTTGCCAATCCCTCTATATCACCTTTCTCAACCACCATTCCTGTATTTAAATCAACAGCTTCAGGACTACCTCCACTATTATATGTTATTACCGGAGTACCACAGGCCATGGCTTCAAGGTTGGTTGTTGGGAAATTGTCTTCGTGCGTAGGATTAATATAAACGTCAGCTAAAGAATACAATACTGCTAGCTCATCAACTGTTTTTGCTTTTTTATGAACTATGATATTTGAAGGCAATTTACTTTTCTGCTTTTCTTCAACTCCGTCTAACACAATTACTTCATCATCTTTCAGAAGTCTGCTTAATTCAACAAAATCCTCGAAGCCTTTTCGCTTTGACCAACGATTTGCCACACCTAAAATAACAAACCTGTTTTTTATTTTTAATTTTGTCTTGAGTATACTTGTGTTTTTTGGTTTAAATATTGAAGTATTTATACCATTGTTAATCCTTTTAATGGGATAATTATTAAGAAAAGATCTCCTAACCGTATCTTCTAACCATTTGGAATGAACAACAATAGTCATCTTCTCAGGTAGATTGAACAATTTTCTCTTCAAATTATAATTATTCTCCGAGTTATCAACCAACCATGAGGTTGGATAAGATGATTTTTGTGGACAATTATAACAACCTTTTTCCCAACGATTACAATTTGCCATATCAAAATATGCACAATGGCCTGTAAATGCCCAACAGTCATACAATGTCCAAACAACGGGTATGTCTGTATCTTTTAAAAAATTGAAAAGGATATCAATATTTATATAATAACCATGTATATTATGCAAATGAATAACATCAGGTTTTAATTTCCGGATAGTTGAAACTAATTTACTAGTTGCTGAACGGGACCCTAATCCATGCTGATCCAATAGCCGGGTCTTCAAACCATGTAATTTCAAATCAAGATCACTGCCAATTTTAATCAGTCTGGATTTGCTGTGTCTATCACCTTTGGCATATGCTATGTAACTTTCCCAGCCATTCTTAATCGATATTTGACCTATTTCTTCTGTAATTCGACCAGTTGAGCCTATATTAACAACACTGTTTATTTGTAATAACTTTTTTCTCTTGTGCATCATTGTAATTAATCAAAAATAGATATTTACTATCTAATTTTAATTTTTTACTAATTGATTAATATCTCTTACAACAGTTTTACAAACCATCTTCCATGTTAAATGATTCTTATTATTTTCACTAAGTTTACTTTTAAATTCACTTAATAGTTCTCTATTCTTAAGAAGTTTCACTACAGAATCAACAAAATCATCTATGTTGTCCTTTTCTACAATAAATCCTGTTGTATTATTTTTTATTATTCTATTCAATTCACCTACATTATAAGCCACTGGAATTGTATTAAAATACAGACCAGTTAACAATACTCCACTTTGTGTTGCTGAATTATAAGGTAATATGAGAATATCGGTATTTCTAAATAGATAAGCAACTGCACTATCAGGTATATAGTAATCAAAAAGAAACACATTACTTTTTTTTCTTAAATTATCTAATATCAAGTCTAACCTTTTGTTCCAATCCCCTTTATTTGTTTCGCGATTATTATTTTTCTTACCAGCAATTACTAAATTAAACTCCACATTGTTTTTGCTAACCAACTCATATATTTTTTCCATTTGATCAAGACCTTTATCCTCCCTTAACTCACCAAAGAAAAGAATTGTACTATTTCCGTTTCTTACAGAAAACTTCTCTTCTAACTTTTTATCAGCAATTCGATCAAAGAAGTCATATATACCATGATCAACAATAGAAATCTTAGATTGTAAATAGCCCTTTTTTACTAAATCTGATTTCATGTTTGCACCATGAACGTAATAAATACGATACATCTTTTTTGTAAAAAATGACATAATTCTATCTTCAAGTCCTTCACCCCCCTTCTGCTGCCTTTTTTCAGTCTCATGAATGTACAATATTTTTTTGGATCTAATCATTATTAAATTAAAAAGGAAAAAAGTTCGTTCCTGTATCCCTGAAGTATTAATTATTACTCTTGGATTTAATCGAAGAACCTTTATCCAATCAAATACACGATTATTAATAACCACAATCTTTTTACTATTAGATAGAAAATTAAAATAACCTTTGAATTGATCTAATGTCTTTTTATTGATTAAAATATACGTGTCAATATCATCTGCTTTGATTAATTCTGACGCAATACTTAAACCGTAATGAGCTAACCCTGCTGGTTTGCCAATATTAATTAAAACTTTTTTATTCATTATTTACTCATTATTTTTAGATGAGAAACAGAAAAACCTAGAAAAATAACTTGTACAGATAACAATAGTGGACCAATTTGCATTATATATATAGAAGCGGTGATGATAAATGAAATTAATAAACTAATTAACATATACGTTATATTATTTTTATTTCTTAATTTAAGTAATTTATAAAGTGGATACGATACAACAAATGTGTATAGTAGTCCTGAAATTAAACTTCCCTCAACAGCCATCAATAAAAAAATATTATGCACCCCAATTTCCTTAAGCTCAGAGATATATTTTAAAGATGAAAAGTTAGAATTAAGAAACCATAATTCAGAGGAGTTGTTAAAACCTAAACCAGAAAAAGGGTTTTCCGCAATATATTCAATTGCAGTAAGGTTCATAACTAATCTGTCCAGTTTAATATAGGTATTCTTAATATCTTGAGCACTTCGCATACCGTATGCATTGAAAATTTGATCAAATGCTAACATAATACTATCACCCCAAATAAAGACTATTGGTATTATAAACATGAATGGTAAAACTATTTTATATACCTCTGTTTTTTGACGATATATAAAAAAATAGATTGAAAGGTTAACAAGTAGAATAATAATATTACCACGTGAGAAAGTTAAAATAATAGCAAATATCGTCAAGGAAATAAGAAATACTTCATAAGCAACATATTTTCGATTAGCTCTGGTGTACAGTAGTATTACTAAAAAAACATTTAAAAATGCAGCCAAGATATTTGAATGGCCAAATGTTCCTACAAGCCTGTATAATCCTGAACCTTCAATATTTTTCAATGAAAATTCATTAGATTGACCAAAATAATTTTTTACATTACCGACATCACTATCGGTTAAAAACTGGATAAATACAATCAACACTTCAATACTTAATATTACAAAAGAAACGTTGTAAAGAGTCTTTTCAGTTATTGTATACATTATTCCTTTATAACTATATCCAATCAATAGTACAAACCCAAATGTAAAAAGCGCTCTAAAATTATCAAGTGTAGAATTTACATTATTAACAGTAGTTATCAATAATACAAAAAACAATACAGCTTGATAGCGGTAAATATTTTTGTCTTTTCTATTCCCTATTACAGAAGTGTTCGTCCGAAAATTGTTTAGCATAATAAAGGATGCAGGCAGAAACCATATGAAGAAAGTTAAGTTACCAAGACTAATCCCTAAAGGCACACACATTAACAATAATGTTACTACAAATAATCTATTATTTAATTTGAAAGTAGAATGCACTTTTAATCTTTTTAATGTTAAATTTTAAAATAAATAATTTATCAACTATATAGTAATAAACAACCATTGGTAAATACAAAAACTTATCCAATATAGTAAACTTTGGAATTTCATATTTCAACTCCAATAAATAATCACGTAGAAACAACGTAATAAAAACAATCTGAAACCTTCTCATTTCAGTTTTCCACTTATTCCTATTATCTGAATTTATTCTATTCGTTAAATTCTTTTTTTTCCATGGTTCCTTGCTAATACTAAAATTTGGGTTCTTTACATTTATAATATCATCAGTAATACTCTTGTTTAAAATGTTTAATCTAAAAAACAAATTTGATAAAACCTCTTCAGTATTAACCAGCAGATCCTCATATTTAATATTAAATATCGAACCATTGTGCATGCTTTCAATATTTAATCTCCAGTTTCTTATCCATGAAAATATGTGGCCTTTTTCAAAACCAACATTACTCAAAGACAAAACAACATCCCTAGGATCTCTGTATATGTTAATAAAAGTTGCCGTGGGATAATATGCTTTTATTTCTTCATATCTTCTAAAATGGTTCGGAGTCTTTTCTCCCCATTGTTTAACATTGTTCTTAATACAAACAAGTTCCATTATATTATTTAATGTTGTTACAGCATTGTACTCTCCATTAATTGAACTCGAATAAATATTATTTAGCTCAGCATCACTAAACTCAAAACTACCAATGCTATTGAAATCGGAAGGCCCCAACTCTAAATACATCTTTACTAGTACTTTATATTTCTCTTTATTCTTGCTACCGTTAATTTTTGTATACCTATGTAAGTAACCTTCAAAATAATGCGTCTCAGGGGGTATATAAATTTCCCTTGTCTGATTCAATATCATAGAAATTAAAGTAGTTCCAGATCTTGGTACTCCAAAAATAAAAAGTGGTTTGTTCACGAAATCAGCTTTAGAATATAACTTTATTTTTACCCTAACATTCTTATTTACCAATTTTTATCACTTTCGTACTCCATTTCTATTAACAGCGATCCATAAGTTTTCTTAAAGTATTCTTTAGCTTCTTTCGTAAAATTATTCTTCCAGTCTCCAGAGATACCTTTCCTATAAAAACTCTGCTTGTCACTTTTATTTTTATCTAACTTTTTAAGATTTCTCATATCATTACTCTCAATAACACGATCAATCTTAGAATTATCGACATTCTCATATCCTAAATATTTTAATGTCGCTACAACTTCCTTTTTCGTGTATTTTAATAAATCTTCATACCTAATTATAAGCACATTCTCTTTACTTTTATATACATTCCAAAATTCTTCTATTGAGAAACCCGGTGTCGAATCTGCCGGATTACTAATTTTATATATAATATATCTTTCAAGATTTTTCTCATCAGAATCATTTATATCCCATCCATATTTATCCTGCTGACATTTGTTTTTTATGAAATAATTCTCATAAAAATAAAAAGATGTAAACACATCGCGAGGATCTCGTAACATTACTATTGTTTTATAAACTCCCTTATCTTGTAACCAATGCCTTTGAATTATTGATTTAGGTCCTAAAACACCCATTTTTTTTGTGCTACTTACATTGCCTTTTGTTTTATCAATTTCTAGGATATCACTCAGGAGTCTTCTCATCCATGTTGCTCCACATTTTGGAAATTCGTTTATTAGTATTATTTCCCATGATCTTCCCATAAATTTGATAATCAACTCATTTACAACTATATTAAGTTTATTCCTTAATTTATTATACATACTCATTAAATAATATAATTTTACACAAAAAATGTATGCTTCCCCAAATTTCGTACAATTTAAAACCAGAGTTTATCAATTGATTTATCTATTATTTTGATCGGTGCTTTATTGTTTAAAGATTTATGAATGCGATAATCATTGTAATCATTCTTCCATTCATCAACCTGTAAACCTGACTTCATAAAATAATCAGAGACTGCCAAAACTTCCAAATCTACAAGAACAACTTTTTACAAAAACCATTAAGGAAATATATAAGTCTTTCATTGGGCGCATCCATAATAAAGTAACTTCATTCTATTAATACTTCCAGTGAGCCAAGGGACGCTTCATTATAATTTCAAGCTTCTCTATATCATCCATAAAGTATTGGTAAGCAAACCTCTTTTGATCCTCTGTAATTCTTGGCTTTGCAGCAGCTTTAACCAATACTCTTTTTCCCGCATTTTTAAATCCTTTAGGAACAAAGCTACCAAATTTTCTAACATTCTTCCTTCCAAAAAAATTGTAAAGGGTTGCTAAAGAATGTACTTTGTAAACATTTTGCTCTGACAAATCTATTTTAAAGTTATCATTAACACCAAGAAATTTAAAAATGGAAGCTATTGTTGTCTCCGTGTCTAATTTTAAATCCTCCAAAAAGACAACCTTAATTTGCTCATTATTGAAAATGCTATATGCAAATTCTATCATTTCACTGTAAAGTCCTGCTTCTATATAAGATCTTATCTTCAACTTATTTTTCTTATCAATATGTTTACTTTCTTTAACCCACATACTTTCGAAATTAATATCATAAAAGGATATCATATTCTTCCGCTGTTCAAGGTTCGCTTCTAAAGCTTTTTCAAACGATAATGTTTCGGTTCCCTGCTGTATTCTCATTAGCCAAGCTGAATAGGCTCTTTCCACTGGATTCCTAAATGAGTATAATAGCTTAGCTTTTGGAAAAAATTTATTAATTCTTAAGAGACTATATCCCAAATAGGAATATGTTGGGGTGGATTCTCCAATTATACGCTCATCTTTAGCATTATTAAAATATTTATCAAGAAACCAGTCCAATCCCCTATTATAGTTTATACTGAAGAAGTGCGTCTCCTTCAAAGGAGATAGAAAAACATCATTGTGTTGATTCAAGTAATAAAATAACGAAGTGGATGCACATTTTGGCGGTCCCATAATAAAAAAATTCGGTATTTTTTTTTGCATAATCAAATATATTATTTCTTCAATTACCTATAAACTATACACCTTACAGCAATATACATAATTCTCTTTATTATCTCTTAGAAGTTGTCTAAATTTAATTTTTGGAATTTATTATGATATATATTTTGTCAGATCGAAGCATTTTGGAGACGCAAAGCCGTAGCTCCCGGTCGAAAAATAACGATGACATGGAAAAAAGACACATAAAAAACTGATGGTTCAATTTTAGCCAGCTTCTTATAATTATAGTGTTTGGCTTCAACCCTTAATTAACCAATAAACAAGTAATAAAAGCCTAACTATTTAGTTTTATTCTTTTTAATCCTTTAACTTTTTTATAATCCTATTGGTTTTATTCCTACTTTTCTTTTTACATATATTACTTTCGCAATATTTTCTCCGATCAAAACAATAGCCGTTGCAATTGCAGCTCCATTAACCCCCAACAACTTAATCAAAATAGGCATTAGTAATAAATACAAACTTAATGACACTAGCGAAATTTTGCTTTGGATTTTTTCATTACCGGTCATTGTAAGTATTACTCCTACAGTTCCTGTTGCTATATTTACAAATTGACCTATACTAAGAATAACTAATATCCAGTATGCTTCTGTAAATTCAGTCCCCCAGATACCAAGTATAAATTTCCCGGCTATCATAAATATTATTAAAGGAACAAGTCCAATAAAACTAATCACTTTAGTTATTTGAGATATCATTTTTTCTAATTCTGTTATTTTACCATTCTTGTATAATATAGCTATTTTAGGAGCTACTGCAGAATTTATTATTTGAAGAAGAAATACTATCAATAATGAAAGTCTAGCAGCAACTGTATATAAACCTATGCTTTTTGAGTCTGCTAATATCCCTAATACAATTACATCTGCATTTCTCATAATAATACTGGCCGCCGAAACTAAAAGTAATGGTAAAGCTGTTCTTAATAATTGTTTGCTCAAATTTATCCTTTTATCTTTGTAGTTATACAGGGTTTTCCAATAAAATCCTACACTAACTGTTACAATAACACGACCGAATGCATAAAATAGAGCTACTAACCTAATTGTGATGTCATTATGAAAAAACCAGACGCTAACAAACAATATCAGTCCAGTAACAGCAATGCTTAACGTTTGTTCAACTAAATTACTCTGCCATATCTTTCTATAACCAACTAAACCCGAGGAAAATATTCTTGAAAAAATCTGAGGAGTCATAACTAAAAGTGCAACTATGAGAGGATAAGTTAGCCTTGGCTCATTAAAAATATTAATTGCCAGCCAAGGCGAAATAAATATAAAGATTACAGAAATAACCAAAGTTATACTACCATTAAGTAAATAGGCTGTATACATAACATTGCCTATATGTGATAATCTTTTCCTGTTATGAGATATTGCAACCTCCTTTATTATTACCTGATTCATTCCTAACAAACCAAATACAATAAGCATTTGAACTATTCTGTTTGCCAGATTTATTATCCCTAATCCATCCGCACTAATTGTTCTCCCCAGAAAAATACTTACCCCCAAACCAATAAGCATTCCTGCTACTTTTACAACAGTAGAGGCCGCCGATTTCCGTACGACTTCGGCAGTATGTACGTCAAGCTTTGTGTAAAGGGTTTTTAACTTTTTAATCACTTGTTGGAAATTGTTGTTATATATTTAGTTTCTGAATTGTTGTTAAAGTCTGCCACAGCCTTTTACAAAGGCCTCGCAGAATCATGTTTCAAATTGTAATTTTGTCGGGCTAAGTTTTGTCTTCCTAACATAAAACCGGAGCACGGAATTTGCGAGGGAGGCGATAGCCGACTGAAGCAATCTGTTCCAACGCCAGGGGTAGATGTTTCATAAGTTAGATTCTCGATTGTTGTTAAAGTCTGCCACGGCTTCCTGCATCAGCCTCGCAGAATCTTGTTTCAAAAGTTACTTTAGTCGGGACAGGTTTTAGCTTCGTAACAAAGAACCGGAGCAAGGAATTTGCGAGGGCGGCGCCAGCCACCCGAAGCCTGCCCGGCTTGACTTTGGTCAGACGGGCAATCTGCTTCAGTGCAAGGGGTTTATGTTTCATTTAAAGTTCAATGTTTAAAGTTCCTTAATTCTTTCTTCTATTCATTCTTAATTATCACCCAATGCCCTGTTTTCTCACTACCAACACGTTTTAATCTGTTTTGTAGTTTTAATTTTTCTATGTCTCTCTTAATTGTGCTCTGCGACACTGAACAATTATTTGCTAATTGTTTAGTTGAAATTTTATTGTTATTTGATATTGAGTTAATAATTATTTCCACCCTTTTATCGGTATCATTATCGGTGTCATTATCGGTGTCATTATCGGTGTCAACACTATTTGTTTCGATAGTAAGCCAAACAGCATCAGAAAAACTAAACTTTATTTCATTCCCATTTTTTTTGCACGAATCTATTACCCTTTTAATTCCGGTTCCTGCCTTTTCCATATAAATGGTTCGAGCCAAAAGATCTGCTAACAAACGGTTCCGGGCTTCGCTTCTTTTACCAAAAAGTCAGGGAACAATAATTCTCCTTTATTATTTATAATGATTTTGCCTGATAGTTTTTCAATGGCAATTGTGTCACCAAGAAAATAATCGAAATGAACAATAGCATTGACAATGGCTTCCCTATATGCCTCCTCAGGGTATTCGTAAACTCTTTTCGCGCAAGTTTTTTAAAATGTCTTCGCGTGGCATATTGTATGAAATACCGGCAATTTTTAGATAATACTCAAATTTATCTTCATCAAAATCTTTCCAACTGAATGTTGTACATATTTGTTCATCAAATCTAATTTTACCTGTTTTAATCGCAAGTCTAAGGATTTCATCCCTTTTCATTTTCTGTGAATTGGCACCCATGCGCATGAAGAAACCAAGTGAACATGAATAGGGTTTGTTTACACCTTCTTTAACTTCAATAATTAAGGTGTCTTTTATTTCAGAAAGCCCTACCACTATTGAAGGATCACAATGATAAACTATATCCTGAATTTGGGATTTCAGTTTATTGGTAATGTTAATCCTCTTTATTATTCCTAAATTGGAAATCCCTAATAATATTTTACCACCGGAAGCATTGGCAAAAGCAACAATTTCTTTTTGCAGGTTCTTTTCGAATTTCTCTTTAAACTCTATAAATTGACCTTCGCCCTGCTCAATAATATTATGTAATTGCTTTTCGGTCATTGGTTTTTATGAGAACTTAAAAACATGCAACAATGATGTAATAGGATGATAAAGGAAATTCCAATATTTGAATTTATGTTTTGATTATTGGTATTCATATTACTTTTAGTGGATCAAACTTAATCTCAGGCAATATCTTTTTCAGCATTTCCCTTAATTAATTTGAAAGTTTTGGCTTCGCAACTCAGTTATGGAATTGGATTTTCAGCCTGAAGCAGACACTTGCGAGGGCGGCGCCAGCCAACCGAAGCCTGCCCGGCTAGACTTTGGTCAGACGGGCAATCTGTTTCAGTGCAAGGGGTGGTTGTTTCATAAGTTAGTTTCTGGATGGTTGTTAAAGTCTGC